>Ga0126342_10007708_pt1 | contig 19265 bp, 15 predicted proteins | sample Cyp1metagenome_FD_92528 | JGI IMG/M metagenome (GOLD analysis project Ga0126342, IMG submission 92528) | Coral microbial communities from Lord Howe Island, Old Settlement Bay, Australia - Cyphastrea 1 metagenome | ecosystem: Host-associated > Invertebrates > Cnidaria > Coral ... | reverse complement strand
TGACTTAATGATGACTTAATGATGACTTAATGGTGACTTAATGATGACTTAATGGTGACTTAATGATGACTTAATGATGACTTAATGGTGACTTAATGATGACTTAATGGTGACTTAATGGTGACTTAATGGTGACTTAATGATGACTTAATGGTGACTTAATGATGACTTAATGATGACTTAATGGTGACTTAATGGTGGCTTAATGGTGACTTAATTGTGACTTAATGGTGACTTAATGATGACTTAATGGTGACTCAATGGTGACTTAATGATGACTTAATGGTCACTTAATGATGACTTAATGATGACTTAATGGTGACTTAATGATGACTTAATGATGACTAAATGGTGACTTAATGATGACTTAATGGTGACTTAATGGTGACTTAATGGTGACTTAATGGTGACTTAATGATGACTTAATGGTGACTTAATGGTGACTCAATGGTGATTTAATGATGACTTAATGGTGACTTAATGATGACTTAATGATGACTTAATGGTGACTTAATGATGACTTAATGATGACTTAATGGTGACTTAATGATGACTTAATGATGACTTAATGATGACTTAATGATGACTTAATGATGACTTAATGGTGACTTAATGATGACTTAATGATGACTTTAATGGTGACTTAATGATGACTTAATGATGACTTAATGGTGACTTAATGGTGACTTAATGATGACTTAATGGTGACTTAATGATGACTTAATGATGACTTAATGGTGACTTAATGGTGACTTAATGATGACTTAATGGTGACTTAATGATGACTTAATGGTGACTTAATGATGACTTAATGATGACTTAATGGTGACTTAATGGTGACTTAATGATGACTTAATGATGACTTAATGATGACTTAATGATGACGTAATGGTGACTTAATGGTGACTTAATGGTGACTTAATGGTGACTTAATGATGACTTAATGGTGACTTAATGGTGACTCAATGGTGACTTAATGATGACTTAATGCTTAATAAATGGTTAATTAATGCTTAATCAATGTAATCATGGTTAATTAATGGTTAATAAACCAGCAATTAACAGATAGATGTTTAGTATGATATAATTTGATGATATTAACCTGGATGGTTGCAAAATCTGCGCCAGTTGGAAACTATTGGTAACTATGAAACACTGTAAATAATTTCATTATAACGGGATATAACGGGATAAACCACCAACTGGTGCAGGATTTCTTCCATCATCCATCCCATCCACAATAGGGATAGACATGTTTCACCAAGGGATAGAACCGTTTCTATTTGAATGTAGGGATAGACCAAAGGATAGGAACACCAAGGGATCCACATAGGGATGATAGGGATAGAAACAACAAGTAGAAATGGCTTTGAGACACGAAGATGGGAGGATTTACGGCTTTAACAAGGATCATTTTATCTGCGGTTTCCAGGGCAGATTTTCAACCCCAATTGGGATGATGTTCCTCTGGCACAACCTGCAACGCAGGTTGTCCTTGGTGTACCACAACGTGGTGCCTACGGTGTGCGCACAACTGGAGGGAGACCGCAACAAGATCACCAAAGCAGTGGTAGTTGGCAGTCTCATTCCATTTTTGATGTCCGCTTGTCTTTGCTTCGGATAATTTTTCGTGGCAACCTTTCATTGTCAAGGACAGTTTTGTTCCCCCCGGGAAGTTCATGGACACTTCTATACCCGTCCATGAGTCATTGTCCCGAATGTTGTGACGTTTTGACTGTTCTACTGCGCATTAAAAACATGATGACTCGGGGATTTGGAAGATGTGTTTTTCCAGCAGGCAAACCTCCTTAATCATAGTGATACTGCAGATGTAGATCTCACACACAGCTGCCAGCGTTATTATGCAGGTACTGCATGAATCATGAAGCAAGTGATCAACTAGATAGAATCCACATGAATCCACTAAGAAGACACAAACCATAAACCATCATAACCCCCTTTCATGTTGACTTTCGCATGTTTTTCCATCTTTTTCTAGCAAAAGGCATGCTTCCACAAACTTCCACAGATAGTTGGGGGTAAGCTGGTGCTCCCCCACAGGCACCAGGGATTCTGCCACAAACCTCAACTTATGGGGGTTCAAATCAAATGGTTATATCAGTTATATCAGCTATATCATATCATCATATCCATTAATGACCCCTAAGTATGGATATAGCCATACAGTAAGAACATATTAGCCATGCTACATAAATAAATCAATAAATAATTATATAGATATATAAATATATAAATAAATAAATATAAATAAATAATTAAATGACTAAACTAACTAACTAACTAACTAACTAACTAACTAAATAACTAACTAACTAACTAACTAACTAAATAATAAACAAATAAATAAATAAATAAATAAATATATATATATATATATACACATATACATAAAACACTGGGTTACGATCCCATGGGTGCTACCATAGTTATCTCCCTAAATTTCACCCCAACTGCACCACGAGGTTCGTCATTTGGAACGCCGCCGTGCTGGCCGCATTGCCCGGCGCGACGGGGACCGCCGATCCCTTGGAAGTGCTGCGGAGCAGCGGCAGCCCGCTGGTGGCAGGCGGTTGATCCCTGAGTTTGATCCCTGGCATGGCAGAAACATGGCTGAAACATGGCTGAAACCCAATGATCAGCGATCACTTGGCTTCCCCCAAGTTTTTGGATACTTGCAACTTGCACCCCCAAAAAAACTTGTAAACAAACAAATCCAGTCAATACACATGTTGATCCACTGATTTCCTATCGAGCACCGGTCGTGGTGCAGGTGGTATTTTGGCCTTTTCGCTTTCGGCCATCGTCACTTCCTTCGTGGGATTTGTGGTGGCGCTGACCGACTTCTTCGCCGACTTTCTGGGAGGTCGCAGATTTTGGCGATTTTGGGTAGTCAGTGTATATATATATAATAATTATAATATATATATAATATGTGTGTATATATATGATATATATATATATGATATATGTATATAATTAGTCACTATCCCATAATTTTGGCAGTGCCCAATTATTTCACCCCATACCCGACTTGCAGGATGGTCCAACAAATTCGCAAGTGAAGCCATGCTTCTGAAATTCTCCTTTCTTTGGGGCCTAGTTTCAGCCGGTACCTGGACCACTGACCACTGGAGGTGAAGACAGCTCCTCAACGGGGCCTGGCTTTTCACTTGCGAAGCTTCGAGATTTCGCGCTGACGCTGGTGCCACCGGTGCTAGTGGCCGTGTGGGATCCTTGGTACATTTGGTACCCTTGGGGTGGGCGGTGGTTGGCGAAAGCCCGGTTGAGACATTACTCTTTGGTAAACTAACATAGCTATGAACAATGGCACATTTATAGATGCTTTACCAACATTTATAGATGCTTTACCATGCTTTACGGATAAACAACTGGAATTTTGCATAGTTACGTAATGTTACGTATGTTAAATTACCAGAGAGAAAAATAGGAAAAACCAACACCTTCGAAAAGCAGTGCGGGTGCCAATCTCAGATAGCGAGAAGCAAACAACCTGACCATTTAGAGGAACTTGAACATGTTTTGGCTTTAATTCATCTCAGTTCAAGGGTTGGTGAATAACAATTCTTTTCCCCATTTTTCTCCCCAATTTGATGTTATGCACCAGACTGGACATGGTGATTTTCCACAACTATGTTAGTTTACCAGAGGGTATTGACCATTATTAATCAACAAATTAACCAACAATCATCAATATTATCAACCAACATTCAAAAATTAGTCCCACTAATTCTTAACCATTATTAAGCATTATTATTAACCATAGATTTTTCTGCCAATCTATCAATATTTTTTTCACCACATGAACTGAAGCCCACAACTGACCGTCAGGATCCCAGCCTCTTCTTCCAGGCCATTGATCAGGCTGGCGCCTTCGGGGTCTCGACCCTTTTCGGTTGCTCGCTGTGGCCAGTGGCCACGGGGATGGGGGGGCCCCCAATGGATTGTTAATGAATAGCATTCGTGGAGATCAAAAGTGATAAAGATAGTGGATATGATTTGATATTAATGGAATTTAATTAATGGATCAGGATCATATTGGGATGTACCCCACAATTCACTAATTAGGCAGTATGTCGGGGGTTCTTAAGCCACTGGGGGCACCAAATTCATCCAAGTATACTTTGTTGTTTTGATGGGAAGCTAATGGTGAAATGGGGTGCCCCAATTGTCAGATACTTCCAAACATGTATATCGGGCAATGGTAGCCGTCAGATTCTCTGCATTGAACATCATTGAACATAATGAGACCTCCTAGGGAAACCTTGAAAAGATGTGAAAAGCATGGCGAAGTTTGGCTTCATCATGGCCCGTTTGCCAAGGTTTGCTGCCTGCCTTGATGGTTCTTTCCCAGCGCTCCAACGAGTCGCCAGTCTTGACCCGAAACCCCGAATTTCTGGGCGGCTACAAACGCGGTCCTATCCTCCCTGGCCCCTTGCTGCCCCTGCTAGTGGCTGCTGTGGCCCTGTGGGTGGTCGGGGACAATGCCCTTGAGCTGCTCCAGCCGGGGCTATAGGGACCGGCCAAGATGGGCCAAGTACTTGGAGGATGGTAGAGGCGAAAGTTGTTGATGTCTGGTGATTTCTGAAGTCCTGAAGTGTCAGGATTTTCTATGTTTCTGGCAGGTGAGTTTGATGTGGGGAGAAAACCCAGCTTGTCAGTTGAAACTTTCTGGAGCCAAACATCCATTGTCAAGAGATGTGTTGACGGCTCCAACTATTGCAAGCATAATGTCGATCTGTTGAAAGGTGTCGGGTGAGAAGGCCTGAGCCAATTTTCGAGCTTCCAAACAGTTTCATTCACTTGATGTTGTGCGAAGTTTTAAGCTCCCCCATTGGTAACGAAAAAGAGTGACCAGGCTGCTCGGCATCAAGCTGTTCACGTGGGATGACTGAAACCTATCCATTCCCTCGTTTGTTTTTTGAGTCAACCGGTACTGTGGTAGACCCAAGTATCAACCATGGGCCATTTTCCATGGCTATGTTAAATAACCAGAGGGTATACTGAACCAACCTTGGTGTATATTTTTTTAAGCACGCCCCCAGTTTTGCAGTTTATCATTGTCATTATCATCATCATTGTCTATCCGGCGGTTGGGAGGTTGCTCGGGAGCTATGGCAGCTATGGTAATATGTTCCCTATCAAATGAGGAGCCAAGGAGCCACCAAGACTAAGAGTTTCCCAACCACATGATACTTATTAGCATGACCATCATTGACTTTGCCACATTATACAAGTTTTATCCTGTCTGCAGGTTTTGAGCTGGCGCCACGCGACTTAGATGCTGATTGCAACAAAAAAAATGGTCTGTCTGCAGCCATTGGCACCTCCCAAAGCCTGTTGTGGTGATGCCCTAGCAGGATTTCCACCCAATAATCCATGGAGGCTTTGAAAAAAAACGGTTCTTTTCTTCGCTTGAAACCTGGATGTGCCCAAAACCGGTAAGCATTGCCATGGCAGGAAAATCCACCATTCATGGATGATTCATGCAATTTTTTTCCACATTTTATTGGATTTTTTTGTTGATCGCTTTTGGTCAATATTTTGAGCCAGGTACCGCCAAAAATGGCGTGCTGGGTCTCCATGGATGATTCGATAGCGCGTTGAAAACAGAGCGCTGGATCCAGAGATGCTCGGAGGGTGGGGAGGTGACGACTGGATCTGACTATTTCACTCAAAGGTTTTTGGCTGGAGAATGTCTGAGATAATGGATCCAAAATAGTCAGTGGATTCAACATGATTCAACCAGATTTGGATCTTCATAGACAATGTAAGTTTTTGGGTTCAACCATTGGATCTGAAGAAAAATATCGGGCTGGTGATCGATGGAGCTCAGATACCTTCCAACCTGCTGGCGGCGTGGCTCATAGGAATTGGCACCCCAGGTTTGCCAAAATGGCGAACCTTGGGTAGTCGCTGCTAACGTGCTGATCCACAGGTGTTCATTCCGTGAATGCCTTATCCACCTTTGGATTAGTCCTGAATTAGAAGTGTGAAAATAGCTGTGAATTTCACAATCTTGAACAAACAGAACATACACGTGTCGCAGGTGTCGCATATCATGACAAAATCAACTAATGATAAAGTTGAACGCACAACATCTAGATCCAGGAGGATCCAGGAGGATCGAGGCACCAGTTGAGTCAGATCTTGGGCCTTCAACCAGGTTACGGCTCACGCCATGTCGCCCCTCGATGCGCCACCAGCACCAACCGCTGGCACTTTGGCGGAGTTGCCCATGCTGCGGCCTTGTGCCAAACTTGGCGCCGTGGCCCTTGAAGTTCTTCGATACTGTATGAGAATCAGAATACATAAAACAATCATAAACAATCATATTCGGAATTAGTTATATTATGTTATGTTAGTTTTCGAAATGACACCGTAAAGCATTGTAGCCTTTTGTCCTTCAGAGGAGCACTTGCTTGGCATTGCAACTTTTGTCCGCCCCAACTCAGGTGACTCGAGCAAACTGACGCCACGAAGATTGCCACCCTGCGAGGGTCCTTTGAAATTCTTTGAGAAACTTTAAGTCGCTGAAATTACGAGTTACGTGGAGCCGGTTCACGAGTTACTGTAGAGTCAGTGCAACCTGACAGGATCATTCATTTAGCGCTGTGTTTGTTGGATGAGAGGGCACATCTTTGAGGAGTCTGGGTGGCCAAGTGCAACCCAAAGCATACATCGTTTAGATTCGCACAATTATCACAATTATCACAATTCCAGGTTGCATTGCCAGATTTTCTTTGGTTCCATCCTCATGTACATTTTACCTAAATGTCTCAAAATACCGTGCGTTTCAAGTCAGCCAAGGTTTCTCCGAGGCGGCAAGTCCCCGAAGGTTTGGAGGTGTCACCAACGCCTACCCGGTAGAGAACCAGGAGCTGAACCACCGGAATTTTCATGAATTTTCAGAGAAACCGTGGGTTCGTTTTTTTTTTTCAAAACCCAAACGATATGACACAATCATTATTAGCAATCATAGACCTCTAATGTGGGAAACCCAAGAATAAACCTACAGTTTTTTTCACAAGTGATTGATGGTGATTTTGGGGACGTGTTTATTATTGGTTTGCCACTTTATTGGGGACAGTTTATCATTGGGTTTAGATCATGATACTTGCACGATTTGGTGGGAACATCCATTTGCCAGCTATTTTGGCACGTGCTCATCAAGGGGAATGTGACCCATCCCAAGATGAGAAAAGCAGCTGTATGTCACTGTCTGATACTGTACGTAATCTTGCCTTGTTTTGGGGGGTGGTTTTCAAACTCCAGTATTGAATCAGTATGGATTCATTGATGTTTGGCTTCGACATCACGATCATGTGAGAGAATTTGCATAAATGTCCTTGATGTTTGGCCAACTTTGTCAAGTGAACCCCAACCATACTGTAACAACATTTAAATATGTGGAGGGCGGGCCAGACCGCAAGGCCCCGGAGGTAGTATGAAAAACCCAGTTTGTATATAAATGTAGTTATCGTATGTTTAAATGAATTGGATTCCGTATGTTTAAATGGCCGGGCGGGGCAAGGAAAACCTTCCCAGAGGTATATATAGTCGAAAATATTCGAAAATACCTGTTCGTATATTTAAAAGTCCGTATTATTTAAATGAAGTTACCGTAGTTCAAGATAGTTCACCAACCCAACATCCTTGCAGTTTGATATATGTATGTTGATAGATTTTGATATGATGATGTGGAAGTTTCCGAAGTCATGGGGGGTCTCCCGAAATCTTCCACGTCATTCTATAGACCACGACTTGGTATTGTACCCCCATGGTAACTTGGGGATTCTCCGTGGGTTCCGCTGCCCAGGACGTGCGCGGCCCAGCCGCGCCGCTGCCTCTGACGCCTCGGCCTCCGGCCGAAGGCCCCGAGGGCCGCAGCGCACGGCGCAGACACGCCGGCGCTGGCGCCACTGCGCCGGAGGAGAGGAAGGTCGCCACGAGTGCCACGGATGCATTTGGGAACTGGTCGAAAGCTGAGGCTTCCGTTGGGGTTTAAAACCATCATTTTAACATATTTTAAGCGACGATGTCCCCAAACCAATTTATAGATGAAACTAAAAAGCAGGTCGGAAAAAATCAGTTTTATTGCGAATATCATAAGTATTCAAGAGTTACAACCCCAATCACCCGGTTGCAACCCCAGTTCCTCAGCTAGTACCCCATAATTAGAACCAAAGACCTGATGTTTTCCTACCGTCAGAGGCCTTATCCTGTGCTTAATGCCAAGATCATCCTCTAAAGGTTGCAACTGGTTCGTCATCGGCTTGTACACCACCGGGAGATGAAACATCTAGATTATCTGGGGATTCCGTGATTCTAAGCAGAAATTGTCTACGTCATTTTACCCCAAATAAAGTGTTTTGCCCACCTCCATGCATTGAATGAAGGACCACATGGCAAGACATTTTTGAGAAATTCAAAACCAACAAAAAAAACACACACACACATATTCCTTTTTCTTGGCTCCCAGTTGTGATCGTTGTAAAACTCAGCAATTTTCTCCAACTTTTCCAGTCCCTGTGACAGGTCATTTTTGATGTTTACCATGAAGAATCAAGGAAAATCCCATGAAAATCCTCCCCAAATCCTCCAAATCCTCCCAAAATCCTCCCATGACGTCCCTCCGTCGTTTTTGCCGAGGCCTTCCACCGGTGCCCCTCACGGCGCGGGAGGCGCGGCCCCGCGACGAGTTCGGCGCCAGCGGCAGCAGCATGGCCTCAGGGGCCTCGGCGCGGAGACCGAAGGATCCCAAGGAGAGGACCTCGGAAAGAAGGAAACCGCCCATGCCCAAGGCCGGAACGGCCGGAACGGGATAGGGATGGTTGGAATTTGCTGGAATGGTAGCATATGGGAGCATTTAGGATGTAGTTATTTTTTCTTGAAGGAACTTCTTGACTTGAGTCTTGAGGGATTGCAGTGATCATTTTTTGGACGATGCTGATGGATTTCAAGGACTTTCAAACGGGGTTTCAAGAGTTGATGGAGGCCCCGAGACATTCCAAGGTGTCAAATGGCATATGTATATATATATATAAGGTATATAAGTCGCTGAATGAAACGCTGATGAATTTCAAGACATGGTTCGCAGCCGTGGCAAGCTGTGAGCTGTGCTGCTTCCAGCCTTCAATTCAAACTGCTAGCTGCTAGCTTTGTATCCAGCCACATCCTGCCCTTTTGTTTCTGACGCTGATCCGCCCACTGGTTTCGTTGAAAGAGAGCTCTTCAACCACCACCTCATGCTACCTTGGGAAACCTTGGATGGTTACTCTAACATGTTGTTTTTTACGTATGGCGGCAAATGAGAAGATGTATCAAACAGTTACAGAAATCTCTTGGTTTACCAGTCCCTTCGAGTAGTCAAGCATGGCAAAGGCCAATTTCTTCCATTTCTAGGTGATTTTCCTATTGAAACCTCCCTTTAACCCGCAAATTTCCCACTAAAATCTGCATTTCTAATCATTTCTAGATGATTTTCCCATCTCTTAGACGACTTTCCCAGTAGAACCTACTGTGGATGGAAGAAATCCTGCACCATTTGGTATACTGTATATACTTTATATATATATAACTAATTATGGAACACTGTAAATAGTAGGATAAACATGGATCAACCATCAACTGGTGCAGGATTTCTTCCATCCACAGCTCTTCCAGAGCTCCTTTCGTCCCAGGCGCCATCGCCCAAGGATGAGGTCAGCAGCAGGGCCAGCAGCTCACAGGGACGACCCAGCAGTGGAGCGCCGGCACCTTGGACATCTTGGACCGCATTCACCAACGGAAATCCATCAAAAAATGGGGAGAAATGGAGGAATCAACTAACATAGCTAAGTTGGTTTATAACTCTAATAACTAGGACTTATGGTAGATATATCTATAGTTAATGAGGTTATAAACCAACTTATAACTGGGGGGCACCACCTTGTAGCTATTGAACATGGCCATTTAACAATATAATCAATATATTTCTAGTTGATTTACCGATGGAATTTATCAATGGGTTGAATTCTTAGCCAACCATGGGTTGAATTCATCAATGGGGATAGAATTAGCCAACCATGGGGGGGGACTGAAAATTCACCAACAATGGGGATGTGAAATGATTTCACCAACAAGAAATGGTTGATTTAACCAACCAACATGCGGAAATTTAACACAACAAAGGGTGAGTTAGCAAACAAAATGGTGATAATGGTGACTCCAACCAAGAATGGGGGACCTGAACCAACAAAACAACGGTGACTCAAACGACAAAACAACGGTGACAATGGTGACTTGAACCAACCAACAATTTGGGGATTTTACCAACCAAAATTGAACATGATTGAACCAACAAACATGTGGATTATGAGAAAAACGAGGGGGTGAGTTCACCAACAAAAAATAGTGACTTAACCGACAAACATGATACAGCAACCGCCAAAAAGATACCGAACAGTATTTCAAGGACAGTATAGTCGTATAGTAGAGATGATGTTTGCTCCATTAATCTTTCGTTTTTGGGGTTGCCGTACCATCATGGGGACTATAATAACAATAATAATAATAATAGTAATGGGGATGTTGATTATTTTACAAGGCGGCGCCGCAGCTGGTGAACGCTAAGTTGGTTTATATACAAATAGGTCACCTCATACCTCAGAATTATGCCAGATATACTGTATATCTATACTTAATGGGGTTGGTCAACCAACTTAAACCCGGGGGCCGCAATCTTGTGGCAATGGGAAAGTCTGAGAAACTTCTGCTGAATGCCTGAAATGAACAGAATACAGTATTTTTTTTGGGTTGACGATTGAGAGAAAGCTATGATGACCGGTCTGGAAAGAAGCACGTTGGAAAACCCATTATTATTCATCTCAACCTACAGTAGCTTCACGTATACTTTAGCAGTATCCTCTGGTAACCTAACCACATATTTCAAGTCTGGAAATCTCAAAATCTTTGTAGATCCCTGAGTTTACAGATCCATATGCATCCCAAACAATCTAGATCCTCAAGTTACAGATAAACCATTTTTACCCATGACCTCTCCATTTCCCTAGGCCCTCTGGGACCTTGACCTTGCTCCAGAGCTCTTCACTTCGGAGCTGGGTGAAGTGCTGGCGGAGAACGCCGAGAGCGCCTTGGGTTAAGTGGGGTCCACCAGGGTGAACCAGATGGATCTGGTTGGGTTAAAAGCCACAGGATGATGATGATGATGATGATGATGAGGATGATGATGATGATGATGATGACGATGACGATGACGATGATGATGATGATGATGATGATGATGATGATTGAGCTATTTTGAAATCAATGTAACACATCTGTTGATGGGCCATGGCTTTTATAGCCATGTTAGCATCGAGGGCTTGAACCAACCAAAAAACATTGGGGATGTCCCCACGGCCAGGTCAGATTGCATTTTGGAACGGGACCCAGAACAAGAAACAAGGCCAACTACCGGGGTGATACGCATAGTTCAAGTAACTGTGCTTGTAATCAGCCTAGGATATCGGCCCTATATATTGCTTTTTATTGCCTCTAGCAGCTAGCAACCTTGGCTGATCCAAGCCGCTCTGAGGTTCGGAGCAAGCCAATGAAGTGTCTCAGTTGCAACCTCTTGAAACTGACAGGGGTCACGGGACCAAGGAAACTACCTATGACCTATGATGACTTATCATTGACTGTCACCCGATGTGATGACGTGAATGCCCATGCGCCTTCAATGCGGCATTGGATGCTTTCAGGGATTGCATCTCTTTGAATGGCAATCAATGGCTAGTGCAAGGGCTGCAGAATATCTATAGAACCATTTTAAAACTGCTTGGGATCTGATCTTGCCTGGTGCCATCCAGTGCTCAGCTGGTGAAAAGATAGATTGTAATTACTGAAAGATAGAACATATTATTTTGTGTAATTGCACTTGGTAAAACAGCGACGTTTTCTACTGTTTTGATCCACACCAAAAACTCGAACTGGGACCTAAAAGAGACCTAAAAGATCTAAAGATGGCACAGTTTTCACAGCATATTTCGGCATATTTCGGCTATGGTCCATTTCCTCCCACCATTTCACACCTTCCAACGTCTGAGGACCTGGACCCCTTCAGTGCCGAGCTGGGCCGAGCTCGTGGCAGCCGGCCGCAGACATGGAACGAGCCTTCGTCCAGCTGCGTGGCCGGGGAAAGCAACCGGGGGAAGGATCCGTTGAACGAGACGTTCGAATGGGGACATATCTATTTTAATAATTTTTAATACATCATTTACATTATATACATTATATACATTATACATATATATATATAAATATGCGTATAGAGAGGGAGATAGAGAGAGAGAGAGAGACATGTGATTGTTACATATCCCATCATATCTCATAACCTACGCTATCCAGCAAGGCTATATGATTTGCAGTGTGCGGAAGATGATTGGTGAGGGGAAGTTTGGTCCAAGAATTGTTGACTTTCAGTTGGGTGGAGCGTGGTGTTTCTGGCTAGATTGGGTGTTTTTTATTGAAGATCGGCTGATGCATCGGTAACTGGGATTAATCTCTTTTTCAAAATTTTGGTTGTACGAATGAGAACAAGCCGTTCCAAATCTCCACCAAAGGACCACTCATAGATCCCCTTATAGCAAGCTGCTCTCAGGTTTCGTGCAGGTTTTGGAAGAGCCTTAGCTGCAGCCGCAAGCGCTTGTGCTTGTCAAATCTCAAGTTTTGTTTCCCTCAAGGAACTAAGAGAAAATCCTTAGAGAGATATGAAAAAAAGGAGAAAACAAATATGAAGATCATTTAAAACATGGGATGACATATGGGAAATCATCATCGCTGAGTGGCTGAGTGAAAATAACAGGTTTTACGGACTGACGCATGCTGAATCGTGTGGACCTGACGGCTCTTCGAGGGTCAAATTTGGGCGCCCTTAGGTGGTCAAAACGGCATGCTACTAGAAATGATACAAAGACCCTCTGTGGTTCCCAGCTTTGATTCAATTTGAACCATAGGGACCGACCACTACCGAGGAGATGGAGCGAGAGAAGGACACGGCACAGGGTGTGGGTGTGCCTCCAAGGTTGAAGATTCCGAACTGAGAAATGTGTGAAATGGGTGGGTTATGTGTGGATTACAACATGTTAGAAGTACAGGAGGTGCTCCTATCTCGGCCCCAAACATGGGAGTTTCCCAATGTTCCCTGGTTCTTGAGGGTACCTAAAGATGTGTCAAAGGCTTTTTCTTGATCTACTAGAGTGTTTTGGATCCAAGGTCTCAGGTATGGGACATTCTTCAGACTTCAAGGGTTAGATTCAGAAGCTCAAGATCCTTCAAAACAGTCAAACAAAGTCAACCCTCTCCAACTCGGGTCGTTGGATGAGAGCAAGGAGTTCCAACTCCATCCCTTGCTGCTCCTTCCCTCAATCTGAAGGAGTTGTGGCACGAGAAGACGATGGCACTCCTCTCATCCACGCCCAATCTGAGCACTGCCCCCGGCTCCACCTCCACGTCCAGCACAGCCCCGACGGCTGCGACGGCGGCCACTCCGGCATCTCGACTTGGCGTTCCACCACCTTTGGAATATTCATCTCTGCCATACTTGAATCATTTGAAAATTTTGAGGAGCCAGAAGCCATCTCACAAGATAATTTCTAATTATCATTATCTATCCCTAATTTTTCATAGTTTTTCAGCACCCCACCGCTGAGTCAACCCTTTGTTGTGGCCAGTTCCAAGGTGCCCGATCCCAGCCCTGTGGACGAAGAGCTGGCGGAGGCGGAGATGGACGAGCTGCCGTCGGATGAGCCGCAGCCGAGCCTCATCGCGCAAGCCTTGAGGGATGCTGGCCTCGACCCGGAGATTGGGGTGACTGGAGTGGGTCATGTCGTGTGAGTGTGAGTTGTTGGACGATTCCACAACTGGGATAGAAAAGGGCATCGGGAATGCAATCTAGTCGAATCTCTAGTCAAGACATGTCAAAACACTGACGGTAATTAAGCTGCCATGGTTCCAACGCTTGGGAGCGGTGGGATGGTCTTGGCGAAGTAGAAAGTGGGCCCTTTGCCGGGAGTAATTCACCCCATCCCTGCTCAGAAGAGGCAGTTCCACTGGCCTCTTTCCGCCACAAACAGTTGCTGCTGGCAGGAGGAGACGTCGTTCATGGACATGGACCTGTCCTCTGAGACCTTGACGGAGGCTACCAGTGACCCACAGCCGGATAGTCCACACATCATAGTAATGCCCAGCTATGCCCCTCCTGGACAAACACCCCATCGGAAATGTCGCCCATTAATGTAATACAGTAGGATTAATTAGGGACAAGAGTGAGGGTAGTATTTGACCTGTTCCTTTACATTTGGCAAATCACACCAGCATTCCCAAAATCATATTGCTGGCAGAATCGAACTTTCGAAAAACAACTTTGAATTCACGGAGAAAAAAACTCAAAACAGCCAAAACCCCCCAAAAAAACACTAAAAACCAGGAACAACAGCTGAACAACAGCTAAACGCCAATGAAAACCACCGAGAGCCAAGCTGTGGGAGGCACCTCGCACCTGGCGCAGCTCCTCCAAAAGCTGGGCCGCGCAGGTGGCACGGCGGAAGAAGGCCAGGGCCCCCAGGGCCCCCAGGGCCCCCAGGGCCCCCGGAGGACTTTGGACCGGAAAATTTGAGATGGATTTTGGATAAAGCTTGGCGGATTTGGGGTAAAGTTTGGTGAAGTTTTTGGTGAATCAATTTATTTGTAGAGGAATATGCATATAATATAGCCACAATACTTATCCGAATCCTGCCTCAATGCATGGTGAATACTTGGTCACTATGCCAATTTTCAGGCAGTTTTTTCCACAAGAAGAGACTACTTGTCACAGGAGTTCAGGGTTGAAGAAGGGTTTCACAGAGCTTTTCCAGATGTTGTGCAAGGTGATGCCCCATAGCTAGGTTGGTTTATACCTAGGTTAACTATGGTTTATGGATGTTTATGGTGAATATCTGTAGAATTATTCTATAGTTAATAGCCAACCTATATAATCTTATATACACATATATACATATATAATGCATATATAATACATACACATATATATATATATCTGGGGGGCCTCACCTCATAGGTCTTGGTACCATTTGTTCCCTCGTATTCCCTTTTCTAGGAGCGCTGCAGCTCCGGTCGTGCCACGCCCTGTAGTGGCAGAGAAACGCCTGAGCATAGGTGCCACCTGGGGATGGGCGCGTCGAATTGCCTCAGCATAGGTGGATGGTGATTTCAAAGAGTTTTGATCTGTTCATGTTTCAGGTGGGCACCCCGAGAATAAACCGACCACACCCGTTATGGTTGCTGTCACCTCGGCCCCTGGAGGTTGTGACACCTGGCTTCAAAGTTATGCCTGGGGCGGCAAGCTGCACCAAGGTGACCATGGCTTCTCTATCGCCACATGTAGGAAAGCAAATAGAGACAGTCGCACAGCTGAAGAGTGTGAGGTAAGAATCAACCTTTTAAACATCACCCTGGCAAAACCATTTCTATCCATTTTCACCATTTCTACCTGTTTGGTGGGACAAAAACGCATGTGCCATGCTTGCAGGTGGCTGGCTTGTCACCCAAAAGGGGTTCCTGTTTCACCTGATTAGCTGCGCCCATCACAGAAGGGTCAGAGAAAATGAGAAAATCATTGCAGGTCGCTGTGCCGGTCAACGGTTCACTGATGGGTGTACCATGGTGTACCCTCTGGCCCATTTAGCTCGTTGATTTACCCATTAAAAAAATTGGTGATTTTCCATAGCTTTTTGTATGTTTACCAGAAGGTATCTCAAAATGCTGAGGGGATGAGGTTTGAAGGACAAGCGGCCCAGGTCGGCGCAGAGTTGCTGGTGGATTGTACAGATGTCAAGAACGATCAAGAACGGCAGATGTTTTGCCCAGGCTGTTGGGTTGGATACATGATGATACATGTAGTTTATCTTCTTGTAGTTTACCATGATTTACCATGTAGTTTGCCACTTCCCCTTGAAGTGGCCAGCATAACTGGTGAACTTGGGTGACCTGCCATGTTTTGGTTCAAACAAAGGGGCATCTCTCGCCACTGGCGGCCCCCACGAAAAAGCCTCTTGCCAGCACTGGCGCAATTATCGTCAGGTAAACATACACAAAAATATGGAAAATCACCATTTTTAGTATGTTGATCAACTATAAATGACAATTTTCAATAGCTATGTTGAAATTACCAGAGGCTACAAGGTGACCATGGCTGGTAGATTTAAATCTCATGAGTGGGGATGACTGACTGTATGGGTTTGTCTGAGTCATCAATTGACCATCTTTGAATGGCCATAAGATGGGGTACTGCCTCCTGGATTCCCATGATTCATTTGTTGCATCCCCACGGTGGATGCACCATGTAAACCTTTTTCCCACAATTTGAGGGCTACCCCTCTGGTGATTTAACGCTTTGCTATGGACAACCCACCATTTAGTTCAATGATTTTCCCAGCGAACACCTTCATTTACCTCACATTTTCCATATTTCCTATGGGTTTCGTGGGTCTTCCCATGGGTTTCCCAGTCTTTGATGTCACGGAAGGGTTGGCTTTCCCATGCTTTCCCCCATCGAAAGCCGCCATATCAGGAGGATGTGCTTCTAGAAGGCGCGTTTCCTGGCGCTGCCAGGCCGGCGGTCTGCTGGGGAGTTAAGAAACCATGCGAATATCGTGGGTGTAATGGGGATATACACATGGGGACAATTGGGGACATAATGGGACATACATAAGTTATAAACAAAATTAAATAAGTAAAACATAGTAAAACTCCACAACAAAAACAAACATCAAACAAATAAACATACAGGTTACTATATATATATGATTATCGATCTAAAGGTCCACGTAGAGATTGTCCATTACAAAGGCCGCCAGGGTTCCAACATGAGACCCCGCAAAAGTTTTTTCTGAGTTCGCGAAAATATTTGTTTGAGCGAAAGATTTAGCGACAGACTCTATCATGAGACCTCCGCGAAGGATAACCGTGGGGTTCTCGAAAGATCCGCGAAAGTTTTTTTATTTGCGAAGAATGGTCGTTTACAGATAAAGGAATTTTGATCAACCGCCATATAGACATATGATGTAGTATGATATAGTGGGTCATACAACTTAACCGTGCTAGTGGGTGTATATCACTTAACCTTGCTTTTCGCGGTGTTTTGCTGATGTATGCTGGGAATTCTCATGGATTAAACATTCGAAAACGGAAGAAATGGAGGTGGTTTGCAAGATCGTGCAAACGATGTTTTTTAAATGTTTCTAAAGGGCGGTGCCACTGGTTTTGCTCAGTGTTTGGCAGGTTTCATCGATGCAGGCAAGTCATGAAGCATCCAATTCGGGAAGGCAGGTGACATCGGGTGACCGGATCACTGCGCCATGATTCTTGATGATTCTCTGCCCCAAGTTGCTTGGCGTACCCCACTGCCATGAATCCAACCCATTGGCATCCCTGCGGCAAGAGAGAGAGAGTTCCTAGCCTTCTCTAGCCTTCTTTGTGTGCTCTAACATGCTCTAAGACTCTAAGATACATAATTTATGTTACATAATGTATAGATACATCTCTCCCGGAATCTAGAACACACTTTATCCCAACCATTTTTTGGGCTCTGTATGGTGTGGAAAAAACCATCTGTGTACCTGAGATGCATCTTCCAGTCTTCCAGGGCCAACCTGCAGAGCGACTGGACTTTGGCTGCCCTTTTCTTGCTGGCGGTGTTGAAGGGTGCAGCACCTCGTAGAAAAACCGGGTCCCAGGATCCCTGTGGAATTTCGATGGGGGGTACCCGGGTAGCCTCCAGTGTCAACAAAGATGGCTGGGTTCCCAGCTTGCCATGGGATTTTTGGGTTCCCTTGAGGCAATGCCAGGCGTTTAATGTTTGATCCATGGCCAACTGAGCTTGAAACATCTGAGCCTACTTAGATGTGCATCCAAGTGGTTCATAACATTTCAGAACTGTGTAGTATAACCATATGATAACCGACTCACTAAATGAGATGCACCCCCAAGTGTAGGAGCCTCGATTTCCATCAAAGGCATGCCTGGTCAATCCGGGTCGCAAGACCAAGGACGTTCAGATGCTGCCATCGTCCTTTCGAGCCATGGAACATGAGCCCCAAGCTGCAAGGAGATGGGGTGTTCATCATGATCATAATCATAATACTCATTTTAATGCAGTAGCTATATATATATATATAATCATGATGATGATGATGATGATGATGATGACGATGACGACGACGACGACGACGAGGAGGATGATGATGATGATGATGATGATGACGATGACGACGACGACGACGATGATGATGATGATGATCATGATCATGATCATGATCATGATCAATCTCACCTCAATGACAAGAAAAACACCAAAAAGGTCCAAGTACCTCCAAATTGTCTCTCAGGACCCTGTGCTGTTTGAGACATACAGATGGAGACACAGTTGCTTACTTTGTTCAGCTCAAAATGTGGGTAAATGACCCAGGCCCATGGATGGCATGGCACCATCATTCTATTTGGGCTGTGGTGGATCGCGTGATGCACTGATACACCTCCACTTTTGGAGGTTTATACCATTCATTTCAGACTCATTTCTCCTGAAAATGGCGATGCTAACCATGATTAGGTTTTCCCACATTGACAGATTGGGATGTACAGGATGACCCCAGTTCAATGAAACTAGTATCTCTATCATATAGATTTACCAATGATTTAGATATTAAGTCGATATGATCATGGTTTACCAATGATTTACCATATTCTTATCTATTATATGTATCTATACCAATGATTTACCATTATTATTTTTCCACTGCGGGCCTCTCTGGATGACCATTTTAGCTGTGTGCCAAGGATCTCCACTTTGCCCCCAGTCAGCCCGGGCTCCAAGAAAGGGGCGATTTTGATCATTGACAGTGTGTATGTGCGATGTATCTCATTTGATATAGATGAGTAGAATTAAACATATATATATATATTTATGATATAATATATATGATATATACAGATTTGTGTACACACCTACTAGTATTATTTGTAGTTAATAGTATATTTTATAATGTAAACGCACACACACATATATATTGTAGAGCTTCGCACACCGGCGACGCCGGTAGGGATCGGGGGAGGGAAAGAGAGAGGGGGATGTCATCTGAACTTGCGAACATGACATGCTGAGGGTCGGCGGCCTATCTTGGGGCTAT
>Ga0126342_10007707_pt1 | contig 19266 bp, 16 predicted proteins | sample Cyp1metagenome_FD_92528 | JGI IMG/M metagenome (GOLD analysis project Ga0126342, IMG submission 92528) | Coral microbial communities from Lord Howe Island, Old Settlement Bay, Australia - Cyphastrea 1 metagenome | ecosystem: Host-associated > Invertebrates > Cnidaria > Coral ... | reverse complement strand
CAGAAGATTTGCCAGATAGAATGCCAGAAAAAATGTCAGAAGATATGCCAGATAGAATGTCAGATAGAATGCTAGAAGATATGCCAGATAGAATGCCAGAAGATATGCCAGATAGAATGCCAGATAGAATGCCAGAAGATATGTCAGATAGAATGCTAGAAGATTTGCCAGTAAGAAAATGTATAAATGTCATGGTGGGGATCATTCGAAGTGAAGTAATTTTATTTTTCCATACGTTGGGAATTTCATTATCCCAACTGACTTTCACTCCATGATTTTGCAGAGGGGTGGCGAAAAACCACCAACCAGATTATTATGAACCATCATTAACCATATATTAACCATATATTAACCATATATTAACCATATATTAACCATCATTAACGGTATATTAACCACATATCAACCATCATTAACAGTAATTATCTGCAAGAAAGTCATATTTGAGGTATGGCAGGTAGGTGGGTCTCAAAAGGTCGAAAATTTTCCACGACCAAGGCGGCGGATGGAAGGTGGGTCGCCCCCTCTGGGTGGGGAAAGGGATCGGTGCGGAAGCGGCGTTGGATTTTGCCGCTAAGTCACCATGGCAGGAAAACACATACAGTCATGGCCATTTATTATAGTTATAACTGGTTATAAATGGGATTCTACATTCTATAAATGGGGTTATAAGTACTTATAACTGGTAAAGGGCCATAACTGTATAAGTGGCCATTGACGAACCATGTATAGTATTTACATGTATTTACTACTATAAACAACTATATTATATTGCAAATATATATATATGTTAGTGTAAAACGATGCCATGTTTACCATCCCCCAGACATCACCATGAGTTTATAGGTGGTATAAACTTACCATTAGTCATGAGTGGTTTAAGGCATTGTTTTCAGCACAGTCCCAATAGTGACGAGTTGGGACCATAACCCACTATGGTCCCATTAAAATTCCATTAAAATTCCATTAAACCACCATAAAAAACCAGCATTTTCCTTCATTATATCCCTACAGGATGGTGCCCCCCAGTTATAAGTTGGTTTATAAACCCCATTAACTATAGTTATATTTGCCATAAACCATAGTGAAATGGGAGTTATGTTCACCAACTTAGCTAACGAACTGGGGCACCACCTTGTACCATTATGGACCATACGAAATGTGGGATTTGAACACCTCACCTCGGGGATGGGAGGGTGGGAGGGATCTCCTCGAGACGTTCTGAAGATGTGGCACTGTGGCTATTTGGATGTCTGGAAATAGGATATACCCCAACAATGGCTATATTCAAACAAGTTGGTGATTCAAATAGCCATTGTTGGTGATTTGATCAATCCTATTATGGTATATTTGGATGGTGAGAATGATGATTCAACCAAGGGATTTGTTAAACAAAAATATTTTCAGAAAAAACAAAAACAACATTTGTCTGGAAAAACGAAATGGATCATCAACAAACAGTTGAGGATCACACTGTGATTACACGCCAAATCCTTCAGCCAATGTTGACGAGGGTCATGGCAACTCCGGGCGTATCATGCGACACGAAGGTCTGGGGAATATGTGACAGTGACATGAGTGACATCCTCTTGAAACTTGAAATCCACACCGGTCATGATCTCTGATTAAAACAGACCGGATGCTGAATGTTTCGGATCTACAAGAGGCCCTGATTGAACACCGTAGAACCTATTTGTTTGAAATCGTTTGAGGTCCTGCAGGGGCCTTTCCCTTGTAAATTACCCTCCGGTAGCCGAACACGGCGATGGGAAAAGCAGTAGTGCACTATAAATGGAGAGCCTAATGGGAAAACTCTCCAAAGTAAATCTGTTTGGTGGTTTGGAATATTATTTTTCCATATATTGGGAATTTCATCATCCCAACTGACTTTCATATTTTTAAGAGGGGTGGCTCAACCACCAACCAGAAATGGTGGATGGTGGAGGTTTTTCGAGCACAGGGATGATTTCTTGTTGTGTCACACCTCGGTCAACCAGGTCATTTGCGCTCAACTCCCCGCACCCAACTTGCTTCCCAGGAGTGATCAATCAACCAAATGACACGATATTGCAGTGGAAAACCACCGGAAAACATTGAAAGATAGGGTTGGAGCACAACCAACTGTAGGTAAATGATGGCCACTTAAATGGATTGGTTCGATTTACTTAGCAATGTTTGCTCGCTGTATCATCGAAAGATAAGGGAGATGTTGCTGCTACGGTAGACTCAGGGGCTTTGAAAAGTTGGTTTTCGCAGTCCGCAGGTTTGAGGCAAAGCTATATGTTTAATATTGTTTAATAGTTTAACGATATAGTGCGGATGTGAAATTCATTTACAATCAGATAATATATGATAATATTATATATACACATACATAGACATGTACAAACAATTTTAAATGGTGCATTTGTCATTGCCAAGCTTGTATCACCAAAGGGGATTCAGTAACTCAGTAACCCAACCCTGCTGCTTGATCTTAGTTGTCGGTTCTTGCCAGGCTAGTCCGTGATGAATCGTATTGACAGTCTCAATTGAGCAATGATAGTACACGTGATGCGCTTGGATTGAGTAAGAAGCTACCATTTAGTATTTAGAGGCAAGACATGACTATATACATGGGTCTCAGAACAATTCAAGCCTATGGGGGACATTTTGGCCATTTTAGTGTAATATAATACCAAACAAGTTGTTAGGATAATTACCCAATGTTGATCCATGAAGTCGCAGTACACGGTCCCAGCGAATTCATCTCCAGCAGATCACAGTGTAGATAGTTTAGTCCCTCTCTATCTATCTATTTATATATATATGTACAATATATACATATATATATATATATGTATAATAATATATATATATATATAAATATTATATTCTATCAAATCCCACAAACAACATTCCAAGTCAACTCCTAAAATAATGGTCAAATACATTCTATCTCTTTGGGGGTCGCTATCAATAGAGCTTACAAAATTATGGTCAACTCGGCCACATCCAAGAGGAAGATAATCTTGATGCAAAGGCTTGACCTTTTTACGTGGCGCCCAAAATACTGCATCCAGATTTTGCTATTGTATCCCCTGTATTGCCGCAAGTATGAGCTTCTTGAAGCATGTCCAGAAGACTCCTCATTTGGCGCGTTAAGGGCCGCAGGACAGAGACTAAAGGTGATACTTCGCCTCAGCGTTTTTAGAACTTTTAGATGCGCGTGGTGGGATTTATGTAAGTAATTTGAGCCTCCCGGTAACATCCATGTGCCATTGAAAATAAGGAGGCTACAGGGGGGGTATTCCGGCAAGCGCAACCTTCTTCCCGCTGTTAGCAGATGCTCGAAGGTGAGGATTGGCGTTTGCAAGATCTTCATGCTCAGGCTGGCCGCGGGGACGACGAGGGAACCACTTACATTGTCTTCAGCTCCTTTGTGCGCCGCGGACGTTTCAAAGCAGGACCATCTGCAAGACATTCAGGCCTTGCAGGCATGAATGTAAAACATTGTGCTAAACCCATATATTTCTATCTCGTTGGGCCCAGGTCCGGTCCGCTTGTATGTCTATTGGTCTATTGGTTGTACTGTAACTCCCTCGTCCGTCAGCACCGTCAAGCACACACCCGTTTGCAGGTTGAATTGGTTCTAGATAAATTTTAAATAGTTTTGCAGATTGCGCTTTCTTTGTTGAAGAAAACTCAAATTGTGCTGCTTTAATCAACTGCAGTGGTGCTCATATCCCCTAAAAACTTACCGCAGGCCGGATGTCTTGTTGCTGGACGAGCCGACAAATCACTTGGACTTGCAAGCAGTCACTTGGCGAAAGGACCGTTCCTGGTAAGTTTGCTTGCCTGATCATTAAAATCAGGAGTTCAGCATGTGTCAAGGTGCCCCCTGATAAAGTCGCACCACCTTGCAGGTTTGAACATCCGGGTGAAACACGACCTCGGGTCCTTTCTTTCAATGTAAATGTCTGTTAGTAAAGGAACCATTCCAAAATGTTTGATTTGCTCACTTAGGTGAATCATGATCATGTTTCCATAACATTGACACGTTCTGAAATCAAAGAAGCCTATGCTCTTTACATGGCCCCTCGTAGACTGCAGAAACAATACGCACGTTGTAGGTTCCAACTTGTTCCAAGAGTATGTCTGTATAGTTACAATTTTATACAATATACAGTAATATAATGTAAAATACATATGTGTATATATATATATTTATTTATCATATGCACACATGCGCAACATATTCCATTTCTGGATTTGCGCCAAAGATATGTACATGTTGGATAAATTTGTGTCCAATTTCGAACACACGGTGCATGGTCAGCTGCATGCAAATCACATGGAAACGGCGGTCCGGATCACTTCCCTACTGATAATTTGCCCAGAGATGGTATTCGGTTTACCAACTTGCTGAAGCATGCTGAAACGACCAAATTGTTTTGTGAGTGTTTCTCCAGCTGCCACAACAACATCTATATGACGGAAACACAACGGGCCCTGTTTGGATGTTCATAGCGGGTACACGTTCTGCAGTTGTCATGTTTGATAGTTCCTTCCTGAAACAGTTTACAAAATATTTGCCAGTAATTGGTTGAAATGTTTTCCCATTTATCCAATTTTGCGACATTTTCGTCGACATTTGCACATGCAGCACGTGCAGCATGCTGCAGATAAGCCAACAATCCATCTCCACGGGTTTGTTGAGGTCGAATGGATTGAGAAGTATCTCACTCAACAGGACTTGCCGATGGTTGTGTCATCCTCAGGGGATTCCATGGGCACAAATGGATGCAAATGGTAGGTACAGTTATGGCCATTTATTAGTTATAACTGGTTATAAATGGGATTATGCATTCTATAAATGGGGTTATAAGTACTTATAACTGGTAAAGGGCCATAACTGTGGGTACATAATAGTACATACTTTCAGCATCTTTCAACCGTTAACAGTCAGTTTTTTTGGTTTCCCACTTCTCACAAATCGGTTGAAATTGACCAGCTCGACGGCCAAAGGATTCCCCCCAATTTATTGCCATGCTAATGGGAAAATGGCGATACACCGTGGGATTGGGGCGGGTTTCCCGAGATTTTCGCACAAGCCCATATCAAATCAAATCAACATCCTCACTGTGTTGTACTTCATCGCTGACCTTCCAATGACCTTCCAAAACTTCGGCAATCTCCATTGGTGTTTTTCGGCTAAGATTGTGACCCACGACCGAGAGTTCATGAACCGCGTATGCAACAGACACTTGGCTGCAGAACTACAGACCCTTTCACGCAGAAATTGACCAGAAATAGCCAAGGGCCATGGTCGTTTCATTCTGGTAATGAAGATGTTCTGTTCATTTCTGTTCTACGTGGAAATATCTGGTTGGCTGATTTGGGACGCCAGCATTTATTTTTTGGAGGGTTGTGGGAGATTAAGAGTTTTTCTAGCCTCATGAATTGTTGCATCATGTTGCACTATGTGATTGCATGTATGTTCAAATATTTTTGGAGGCTGATATAAATGTTATCAAACACCATCTGTAGTATAACTGCATGGGTTAATTTGATGAAGAATGAAAAGGTGAAGATGATATTCAATCTCATCAAGTAGACAGGAAAAGGATGAAACATGTATTTATACAGATTGCTCAAAATTATGATCCAGCATTTCTCGGCTATCAGGCAGGCTACTGCTCATTGAAACCCTGCATTTTTGTTTACAATTTTATAAGAGGCTTTTGTTGAAACAAAATCTGTATTTCTGGAGGCTTCAGTTTTAAAGTGGACTACTCTATGAACATGCAAATCCAAGTGGCAAACTTGTGAAAGGTGCGACAAGTTGGTGAACGGAAAACTCCAATTTCATGAATGGGTCGAGTCGATGTAGAAATATCGAACTACTTCATGGGGGTTAGAAAGCAAAAGGCGTGGAGCTTAAATTGGGCGTCTTACGTAGGTATATCATGATGTCTATACATATGGAGGTTTCGTAAAACATGGATACCCCCCAATCATCCATTTATAGATGGTTGGATTCCTGGTATGATCCATTATAAACCATCCATTGTTGGGTAACCACATTTATGGAAACCCCCATATCTATACTATTCTGTAGTTCATTGGGTTTGTCTGCGCCATCGTTAAGTGATGTCTTGGCCAGGAGTTGTGGAGACAGTGGAAGGGATGACCTACAGCTACAAAGGCGGGACGAGATGCCAATAGACTATAGAAACTAACGCAATCTAAGACTATAGAAATTCAAGACTAACAGCTATAGTTTCTATAGTTTGCTATAGTTTCTATAGTCTATGGCTAATCATATTTCTGGGTCAACCAAGACTATAGAAACTAAAGCTTTTACCATTGGGAAACCAAGACAGCATAGGTGGTTCAGTTGTGTGGATTTAACCAATGAACCAGGTTGACCTTGGTTATATACGAACAAGTACTTTAATGTTTGGCTATCAATGGTAGAATGTACTAACCAGCTAAAAACATGTTTCCCCAAACAGTGTGGCCACACTGCTCTTACGGTAGGTGTTTGGACCCGCTGATTGATCGACATGGTATCCGTAGCGTCCGGCATTTTCCCTGTAAATTTCCACACAAAATGGTTTTTGTGAAATGGTCCATGTGCATTTCGACTGCGCAGGCTCACGCAAAACGGGTGTCGCGGTATCAGCTTCCTGCATTTTCCCTGTAAATTTGGACATAAAATGGCTCTTGTGACATGTCCTTGTGCATTTCGACTGCGTAGGCTCGCACAAAACGGGTGTCGTGGTCCTGGGGCGCGGCATTGTCTTGTAAATTCCCGCATCAAATGGCTCTGATGACATGTCCATGTGCATTTCGACTGCGCGGGCTCGCACAAAACGAGACATCTCATACAGAAATCTTGCCAAGAGACCTCTTATAGGGAGCTTGAGAGGCCTCTTATGGAGATCTTGTTCAGAGATCTGGCCAAAAGACCTCTTACAGAGATCTTGCCAACAGAGCTCTTATAGAGATCTCGTACAGAGATCTTGCCGGGAGACCTTAATTATAGAGATGTTGTACAGAGACCTGGTGAAGAGAGCAGCGATCTTGCTGAGAGATCTTTGATAGAGAGCTTGAACAGAGATCTTACTTGAGATCCCTCACAGAGATCTTCTTTGGAGATCTCTTATAGAGAGATCTCGTCATGTAGAGATCTTGTACAGAGATCTTGCCAGGACACCTCTTTTGGAGATCTTGTACAGAGACATTGCATAGAGATCTGTTGCAGGGATCTTTCCAAGAGGTCTCTGGCATAAATCTTGCCAAGAGATCTCTTCTAGAGAGCTTGTACAGAGATTTCATAAAGAGATCTTGCCGAGAGATCTCTTATAGATATCTTGTCCAGAGGTCTTGCCAACAGACCTTTCAAAGAGATCTGTGCAGAGAGAGCTCTTATAGAGAGCTTGTACACAGATCTTGCCAGGACACCTCTTAATTATACGGATCTTGTACAGAGACCTGGTGAAGAGAGCAGCGATCTTGCTCAGAGATCTTTTATAGAGAGCTTGAACAGAGATCTTACTTGAGATCCGTCACAGAGATCTTCTATGGAGATCTCCTATACACACCTTGTACAGATAGCCTTACACAGGGATCTTGCACAGCAGCTTTTACAGAGAACTTCTCAAAAAGATCTTGCGCACGATCTTCCACAGAGATCTTCACAAACGGAAATTGCAGAATCTGACCTGGCACTAGGGTCGCTTTTGTCCAGCTAGCTTGCAGCCACTGATGGGTTTAGGTCCTTTCCACCTTTCCCTTTAGAATCCTAACTACACACTGTTTGGGGTCTCTTGCCGGGATCATTTTTGGCAGGCATCTAAGATTCTCCATGATTTTAAACACATACATGGTGGTTTAGACACAGAAGGCGCGTGGGGGATTTACAGAAACACATTTAGTTGGTTAATGCGCGTCAATGCTGACCTGGCAGCGACAAATCACTGATGAAAAGATGCGTTGATAGATGGTTTTTCCATGATGCCATTGGGTTTTGCGTTTCCATGTCTGATGAGCAGAGATGAGCAGAGGGCAAGTGAACCGTTCCATTTTCCGGCTGGTGATTTCATTCATGTTTTTCATGTGCAAGTATATTTGGAATGATGAACCGTCATATGTCATGTGTTTGGCATGATTTGAAACTACCCATCATGGATTTGATTGTCGCCCAACAGGACTGCAGGTGTGGCAAACTCAGATTTACCCATTTATCGCTACGAACTTCGATGTTTGCATCCCGGTGATTCTCATGTTTGCATAACAGTATATATGTATATATATAATATGCAGTATACTATGTATATATATATATTTATTTATGCTGGGTCCCTGGGCCATCCTGGGCCCTGTGCGAGGCAACTACACGGACTTTGTGAGGCAAAAGGAAATGAAAATGGAGAACTGGAAGAAAAAATATGATCTCCAGGAGATGGGGAGTCTGGTCGGGTACGGCTAGGGGTGTAGGATATGCCATGTTGGCAGTTGAATTTGGGGAACACTGGGAAAATTATATTGTAGTATATAGGTATGTGAGAATAGGTGTGTGTATATATATATGTATGTATATATGTATAGACAAATATTTCTATATGTAATGATAGAACATATATGTACATGATAGGAATATACGCAGGTTTCTCAATTTCTTGAATATGTACAAATACTAAATTGTTAAAATGGGCATATCTAGAATCCGTCTATAGAATCCTTTTCAAATAGTTTTTTTCACAAGGGGAAGGGATGAGAACGTGTTGATGTCAGGAGTATACCCACAGTTATGGCCCTTTACCAGTTATAAGTACTTGTAACCCCATTTATAGAATGTATATCCCATTTATAACTAGTTATAACTAATAACCGGCCATAATTGTGGGTAATGATAATGTGGAACATGTTGTAGATAATCAACTTGGATGAACCAATACTTCTTGGTTAAATGGTTTTTTAGATGATCCATATATAAATATAGATATAAATATATATATATATATATATATGGTTGATGCGCCTTTTTTCGAAGGGTGAAATCGATGCGAATCGTGTTTTGTCATTCCACCTACCTGGAGAGTCCGTGAGACCCTGATGTGAAGGTTGTCTCATAAACCACTATGGATACTACTGCTATATCGCCCATGAATCCAACAATTCACCAAGTTCTGTGGATTTGTTTGAAAATAGAGTGTCCCCAGTCCATCCCAGGGTAATCTCGTCTTCGTTCAGGAGAAGAGGCGAAAGGAGTTGGAGGAATACATCAAAGTGAACAAGAGCGCCTTGGTCTCTGATTCACGGCGGTAGTTGCAGCTGGTTGTGAAGCAACTCGTCATAACTACCCTTCTCGAACTCTCCCGAATGGGATCCAATCCCATTCCAACCACGTCCGAAGACCATGCTACTTTCCTTTGAACAACCTCCTCATGATATGATTGCATCCCCAGGGTAAGTGACCAGTTCACCACTGCTTGATTTGTGTTGGTGACTTTGTGAAACTTGATTCTTCCTGTTCACCTAGATCCTCCAAATACCTCCCAAAAATGCTTTAAGTACCAAAACTATGGGATATTTAAAAAACAACTTCACTATATGGATACAAACGGAGGGTCTATAGGCAGATGTTTTCTTCTTCTAGGATTTTTTGTTGTTTGGATTTGCATCAAAAGCTCCGAGCCGGAAATTGAGGCAACCAGTCCTTGGCACAAGCACGTAAGCAGAGGGCCAAGGTCCGTCTGATTTTTTGGGATCCCAACATGGCTTGACTTTCACCATGGGGATTTCGCCGGATCAGATATCTGGAAGTTTCTGGGTCAGCCGGTCAGCTTGTGGTTCAGATTTTCCAGTATGCATGTAAACATATGTAAACTATCCAACAAAGATTCCTTGTAAAACTGCAGGCTATTTATATGATTAGCCATGGTACGTGGTCGGGATGATGCCAATTTCAAAGTTGGTTGGTTCAACTATGTTTTTTCCAAACTCAAAGAAATGATGTTGCCCCCAGTTGATTCTTGGCATGATGGCTCAACCAGCAGTCTGATGATTGATCTTTTGTCATCGGTTGCTTGGCATGACGAATTTCGATGACTTTGGGGGCCATCATCTCAAGAACCCTCCGTACTTGTAGCTGCTGGGGATGAGTTCATGACCTAAGTTGGGACTTGAGCCAAGTAACTTGAGACTTAGTTGCACAATTCCCTAACTGTTATCATGTTTATTGGGTAATGTTGGCACACGAGTCACAACTTTCCAGGCTGTCTAATTGGAGGCAATACCATTTCAATTACAAGTGATGTCCCCTAATTGTCCAACCAGGGTTTATATATTAATGCGGGGTTGACATTACCCAATCAACTCGTAGTTGTGGGATCGCTCAACCACCAAGTTTTTTTTGGGGGGATGAAAGTCATGATGAAACTTATCTAACTTTCGAAAACCAAACAACTGTTAACAAATTTTCCGGAGCAATAATAAATGGCTCGGTCCGCCTTTCAGGAGCTCGAAGATATCAACGAGTGTCTGGGCGATCGTTTGATTTTGATTCTAGCTGTTGTTTTTTCATTTAAACAGGTAGGGTAGCACAAGTTTGACACTTGCACATGGATGTGAGCATAGTGGTGTTCATTAGTACTATATAGTTCCAATATGTTCCAATCATAAATTCTCTATGCAGCAGTTGTCCTGCATTTTCAAGGTTGCTTTATTGAGAACGGACACACAGTGCTGTACCAGGAGTATCTCTTGTGCAGGAAATGTCATATTTTGGGTTCGCTTGGATAGTGAAGAATTGCCTCAACCCTCATCGTTTTCTTGCTTGGAACACAGCCATTCATGTTTTTTTTTTTTAAGATCATCAATTTGTTGGGTAATTATTCTTCCCTACGCATGAACCATTCCCAAAAAGTTGCTAAACATCTGAAGGACCGGATTCGATCTCCAAAAAACTCAACATCGGTGCCATCGTGGCTGGACAATCCATCACACACCTCCATGTCTTCGTTCGGTGATTTCATGGTTACGACTCGAGACTACCATTGTACCATGAATCATTGCCATGAATGGCAGCTTGTCACTGCATCCTATCATGATCTATCATGGTCCATCATGATCCATAGTGATCTATCATGATCTATAGTGATCTATCATGATCCATCATGAACTATCATTATCTATTGTGTACACATCATTTTCTCAGGACGCATGAATTCACTGTCTATAGGGTGAAATGGTGTTCCGAGGAATGGAATTGATCCGCCCCCTGCCTTTGTCACTCGGCTGTGTGGATGTGGATCCGGTATTGGGTTTCCATTTTTTCATGGGGTTATCCCAATAGCTGGATTATTTACCCTCTGGTAAACTAACATAACTATGGAAAAATCACCATTTCCAATTGGTAAATCCACTATAAATGCCCATTTTCAATAGCTATGTTTGTTTACCAGAGGGTATTTCATGAAAAATCCCAAACAGAAATTGATGATTTAGGATGATTTAGGGGTACCCCATGCTAGGAAATCTCCAGATGGGTCCAGAAGGGTAAGTACCCTATCCACAAACCATTGGGTCAATATATAAGTTTATTTTTATTCTTTTTAATAAACTGGGCGGTTCTTTTGGCGCCTATGTGAATTTCTACTTATATCATGGATGGTAAGATATTTCTCAGGCCCATGTGTCCAGAATCTTGAGGCTCAGCATTATCAAATCCAGCATTTCTTGGGTGTCTTGGAGAATAATATTTTCAGCATTATCAAATCCAGCATTTCATATTTTCAGAGGGGTGGCTCAACCACCAACCAGATATGGTATACTATGGTGACTAACCAGGTGCTGAGTAGGATGGTCAACCCTGGTTTTGGTGCTTTCTTCAACCCTGGTTTTTCAGAACGCCCATATTTATTTCACTGGAATAGTTATAAGTTATAACATGTTACTGTTTGTTATAACATCTTAAAACTTTAGATGTTAACTATTATTAACTATGAATGTATAATACTAATAGACTCCCCGTGTTAATTCGCTGTTTCAATTCCTGCCCTCCGCGTGGAAATCCACGCAGAAACTTTCCACCCAAGGTGAAGCGCATCAACTTCAGGCAGACCTTCCGGTGGGGTTCTGGTGGATAATCTCAAGTGAATGGTTGTGGTAGATGGATATAGTAGCTATTTATAGCAAAAAAACATCTGGTTATGACTAACATAGATATTTTGTGGTAGATGGATATACCATCTGGTTATGACTAACAGTTCGCCATGGTTTTTCGATGGCCCATAGAAATAGATGGTTTACCGTTCTTAATAGCATGGTGATTTTCCATTGCTATGTTAGTCATAACCAGATGGTAGTAGGTATTTATAGTAACAGTAACAAAATTACATAACGAACTTGGGCTTATATTTATGAAAGAATCGGAAAAACCGGTGATGGTAATGGGAATATTACATGTTTCAAATAGAAACCTATCCAATATGAGGGGTGTCAGTGTCAATAATTCTCGGATAGCTATTGTTGGTTGCCACTACATGAATCTACATGATGTGGTAACAAGATGCAACAATGATGTAACACGCTGTACCCCCTACAGGAAATATTTTCCAAGGAAAGTGTAAGCAATGACCGATTGTATACTTTGTTTGGGGGGGGAAGGAGGGTTTGCAACCCTTTTCTGAGTAAATTCTTAGTGGTATATACATATTAGATCATATTAGATCATATTAGGTCATATTAGATCATATTAGATGATGATATGTACTGTACATAGTTATAATGCAATAATAGTTGTACGATGTACTACGCTTTTATTCCCAATTCTCTTGACTCCAAACTTTGGTCGTTGACATCACGACATCACTTTCAATCCTTACTTGTGTCGCTTGAACTGCATTTTTTGATTGTTAAATCCCAGTCGATCGTGGTGAAATTGCATTTTTCCGTGGTTAAGTCAAATCCGAATGTTTGAGAGTTGAATTCCCAGTTTCATGCGTAATTCCTGGTTGAATCACAATTTGAGATGGTGAAAGTACCATTTTGATATCCTCATTTCTGATGGTTTCACCACCATTTGTCGATATACATATAATTACATATATACATATAATTACATATATACATATAATATAATTTAATTACATACATATAATTATATACATATATACACATATATATGTAGCCTCTGGTTATTTAACATAGCCATGGGAAATGGTAATTGCCCTAATCGAAATAGATGGTAAACACCGTTCTTTTCATAGCATGGGCCGGATCTTTCCAGCCGCTCGGAGGTTCCCGGAACCTCCCAAGGATCGCCGTGGAGGGGCACAGACCGAAATCTTGGCGGAGGCGAAATGGAAATCCCCTTCTTTGACCCTGATCACTGTTGAAATCGGATTTAATTAATGATGTTTCTAGGCTAGGATTTAAGTAATTGGATGTTATATGCTTTTGTTTTTTTTTTGGATAGGATTTTTGAGTACTTTGTCCTCTTTTTTCCAATCATAGTAACTGTTAATTTGGTGGAACATAGTACAATATCATTATATCATTGGAATCTCGGGTTTTTTGAGTACATACTGAGTACCATTTCCTCTTGCGTTCCTTCACCACGCTCCGCCGCGTTGCTTGCGTTGCTTCACCAGTTGCGGCGCGTCACACACGGCTATGGCACGAAAGATGATGAAGAGTTCGAGCTCCTTCAGGTTGGTCAGGGCCATCGGTATCATCGGTTTGTTTGTCAGCTGTTTCTTTGGGGAATTGATCCCTCCTCCAAAAAAAATAAAAGAAACATGGATATATAACATTATACAACATGATATATATATATATAACTATATATATATAGCTATAGTTGAGTGTAACCATTATGGACTGTCAACCATAGGAATGAACTAATAGTTGATTAAAACCATCATTGAAAAATGAACAAAAACTGATTATCACCTATAAGTCCACTATTATCAATGGACACTCAACGTTGATTATGGACTATAGTTGATGGTCACCAATGGACTATAGTTGATATCCACGACTAGGTAGTCAAAAAAAAATGGCCTATAATTGATTCTAGCCATAATGGACTGTCAATAGTGATATCAACCTGAAAATTCATGTGGGGAATCAATGAATATGAGATTTCATGTGTTTTTGCTATCCTAAATTTTGAGACAATGAATTACCATCTGGTTATTTGACACAGCGAACTGGAAAGATCCACCATGCTATTAAGAACGGTAAATTATCTATTTCTATGGGCCATCTATACCATGGCTTTGTTAGTCATAACCAGATGGTGATGCTGTAATACTTGGATTTACTGGTAAACCATGCTTCCAACATCTGAATCTAAGCCCTCTCGGCATATTTCAAGTCAAACATATTCCGACATGTTTGGACTGTTTGGAATATTGAAAAGCATATCATGTTTTCTGTTGTTTGGTTTCCCTTCTAAGGACTTAGCATGTGGAACGCGATTGCATAGCTCTCTTACGTCAAATGCCCCTGGCCCCGCAGGATGTCGACTTTATGGTGACGTTTGAGGCTTAGCCAACAGGGGCCCCTGCACGCTGCACGGCTTCCCATGTGACACGCTTCACCGCTAGAAGTGGTATGTTCAGAATCCCTTCAAGTGGTCAAGTTACATGAATTTGACCATTGAACATTTGGGAAACTGGATGTCTGGTTGGTGGTTTGGAACATGTTTTATTTTTCCATTCAGTTGGGAATTTCATCATCCCAACTGACGAACTCATATTATTCAGAGGGGTGGCTCAAAACCACCAACCAGATTATTGCGAACCATCATTCACCATATATTAACCATATATTAACAATATATTAACCATCATTAACGGTATATTAACCACATATTAACCATCATTAACAGTATATTAACCACATATTAACCATCATTAACCATATATTAACCACATATTAACCATCATTAACAGTATATTAACCGCATATTAACCATCATTAACAGTATATTAACCACATCTAAATATACAACTAAATGAACATTATATAACGTTATATAACATTATATAACATTATATAACATTATATAACATTATAATATAACATTATATAACATTATATAACATTATATAACAATATATATTCCCAACATCTAAATTTGCAGTATATGGAAGTATGATCCACGAAGACCAACTTGGTGCATAAACTATGCCACTTGAGTCACCATGTTAAAAAAACGGGTGCTATATACATCATGTACATATTTATATGTACTATAATATACATATTAATAATTTATGTATATATATATATAATATAATATTATATTATATTATTATCATATTAATATACCATCCCCAGTCATCCCAACCGGCCCTGAGTCCTGGCGATAAGATCGGCATCGTGGGCGGCAACGGCAAGGGAAAGCGGGGAAACCCAGTTGGAGGTTGGAGGTTTCTGTAGTGGGGGTACACCACTGGTTATGTCAAAATAGCTATTGAAAATGAGGGATACGGGATTTTATGGGATTTTATGGGATTTTATATGATAATTATGGGAAATCATGGGATGATATGGGAATTTATGGGATACCCTCTGGTAATTTGTTACGTAGCTATTGAGAACCATAGAAATAGTGGATTTTCCCATGAAAAATGGTGATTTTCCATAGTTATGTTAGTTTACCAGAGGGTACCCCAAAAACGCTGGATGGTCTATTTCAGTCGGAAAAACCGTGAAAATAAAATGGATGATAATAATAAGACATAGACCATCCAGTTTTTTAGGAACCCCCTATTTTAGGAAATCCATATTTTTATTTCATCGAAAATAGTGGTAGCCCTATTTTAGGAAACCCCCAGTTCGATGATTTACCGTAAAAAAACATGGTGGATTTTCCATATGTAAAATCATCATAACCCACAGTTATGGCCATTTATTAGTTAAAACTGGTTATAAATGGTATTATACATTCTATAAATGGGGTTAGTTCAGTACTTATAATTGGTAAAGGGCCATAACCCACTGGATTTAAGCGGCTACGGAGACAAAAGAACTTCGTAGCACTTCCTGAGTCCTGTTGGCTCCCAGGCAGATGGGCTGTGCCATTAAATAATCATATCATTAGATCCCAGTATATGTATATATATATATGATATAAATGTATAATACATATAATATATATATATATGCCCACGGTGGTGCGTTTTATGACCATTTGTTTGCGTTAAATCAGCATTTGCCACTTGAAATTTTCCGTGCAATTCTGTATTAAACAACCTCCAGTTGGAGCTCAGCACATCATATTCTTTCGCTGGTTGCACTACTGGTTGGTAGGCGATGGTTTTTGTTGGTGGCTTCTGTTTGGAATGTTCGGAATTTTCTATATGTTATTCATATGTCGTGTTCACTGGGGTTCCAACTACAGAGGACTATATAACTAGTTGCCCGCTTACTGGTGGGTTCAAAACATCACGCATTTCCCAATTGGAAAGAGGCAAGATCACAAGATTGGCTGGCTATGCGCCCATTGGGCTTATTGTAAGGCTTATTGATTATTGCCTACTAAACCATTATCAACTGTTATGAACAAATGATATCAAATGATTGTCAATGATTGTCAATCACAATTGACCCGTTCATGGTATATCATTAGTATTCATTGGCCTGGAACCAACGAAGATCAACCCTTACTAAACCAAGGTTGATTTATGTTGAAGCTATCATTGGCATCGTGTTTCCTAAATGGTGCATATATATATAGATAGATAGTCATTCTTACAGTAACCCCCAAAAAGATAGAACCGTAGCATACTTTTCCAGCTTAACTTGGGGGTTGCCATAATCGTATGATCAGATGGTTTACAAGGTGATTTATCCGAATTACTGCTAGATATAGATATACAAATATAATCATAGTTGGTATATAGTACTATAATATAGTGATATATATATATAGTAATTTAATATAGTACTATAAGATATTACTATGGTAGTTAATATCAGATATTACTATAGTACTATATATATAGTTGATATATCTACCATAATTGCAGCATACTTCACCTCATGAAGCAACAGCAAAGTACGGGGCATCACCGAAACCTCGCTGCACCTCGCCGCCGTCTGGCTCTTTTAATCCGGGTGGTCTTGACAGCTGATCAAACATAGAAAAAGGACCATATTTTTGGGGATGGGTTAGAACATAAGTTAAAACATAAGTTAAAACATGTTAAAACATGTTAAAACCAACCAGCTCAAGATCTTCATTCATGTTCATTGATGCTCAATGTTGATCAACTTCGAAAGTTAACAAAACATATTCAGTTGGTACCACGACCGTCTTCCCCCAACGCTACGACCGTGGCTACCACGTTAGGGGGGTAACCAGCAGATGGTGTTTCGGGCGAGCACCGCCAGTTGCCCGGCGGCATGGTTTTCCTGGGTGGTCGGTGAATTGTGGGTGAATGGTGGTGTTTCTTAAGATGCGACCAATCACCAACCAATCACCATTTGGTCACTATTTCAGTTGCATCTTAAGAGTTCAAAAATCAAATGGTGATTAAGTCACCCCAATTAAAATTAAAATTCCACCCGAATGATGCAATTTTATCAATTTCAAATAATGACGCCACTGGTTGTGGGTACTCCAATATTGGTGAATTTCCCGGTGGCCGTCATGTGTAACAAAGATTGAGATGCCACTTGAAGCATTTTGCGATCAATTAGTTATGACAGGGCGGGTTGGTAAATTTTCTCATGAAAAGCATCACCCAACTATTGGGGGATCCGATCTCCAACAGATACTTAACTGAAGGTGATGTTCAAAATCCCCCCCCAAAAAAGGGACATTTACTACCCCTCTATGAGCAACCATGGGGATTTCCGGCATTTTTTTCACCATGATGGTTTGTCGACAGGTTTTTCGACCGGCCTATGAGGGGTGAATGGTACAGATGGTGAATGGGCCGGTGCCCCAATTAATGTTGGCGAAGTATGGCTAAGTCGGTCTACCAACAAACATGGTGGTTTGGAACATGTTTTATTTTTCCATATATTGGGAATGTCATCACCCCAACTGACGAACTCATATTTTTCAGAGGGGTAGGTATACCACCAACCAGACAAGTTCAAGTAGGTGAACTGTTTGGGTTCATGATCAGCACATGGGGGCTGTTCAGCAACAAACATGTCCCTGGGGGGCACCACCAAACGTAGATTAGTGGGCTGGGTTATCTCCGTTAAATGACGGACAATCTGGATAGACTAGGCAGCTATGTAAAAAATCATGGTTGGCGTTGTTTTGCAGGGTAAGTGGTTGGTGGATTCAAATATTGTCACTTTTTTTCAACCATACAAAAGGGATGTTTTTTTTTTGAGATGACAGCAGCAGCATATTTTCTGGATGGGGTAAAACATGGTTTTATTCCGCCATCAAGGTCAAGATTGGCCATGATTGGCCATGTCATGAGATATTTTTTTTGGATCATCCCACTGCTTAGTAACTGGGCTAAGGAAAGCCACTTTTCTAAAGGGGGCCACTTACAGAACTTACCAACCAGGGTTCTCAGCCACGATTCGTGGGATGATCCTCCAGATGTTTGTGAGAGTTCCTTCGACATTCTATCGCAGACGGGCTCAAAGACCATTTCTTGACACATGCAACTACAATTATTTTCCTACGTATACTACATATTATATATATATATGTATTATTATATTATGTTATATTATATTATATTATACTATATTTTATTTTATTATGTTATATTATATTATATTATATTTTATGTTATTATATTGTATTATATTATATTCTATTGTATTATATTATATTGTATGTGGTCTCATGTTGTGTGTTCCTACCCCCACCCTCAATGGTATGGGTCCCCGGGTAGCACGCCCGGCCCGTCTATTTAAGAGCTATTTCTAAGGTCCAGCCTCGTATTTACTAGGTATTTGCAGCATTTCTGACTTCCAGCTTCTTATTTACTATATGCTACCTTTTAGACGACCTACATAGTACACATACTCCGTCAAAGTACGATATATTATATGTTATATATACAAATTTTTAAATATTATATAAATAATATTGTATATACACTAAATTATATATATATATATATCATATATATATATATATCATATATATCATATATATATATATCATATATATATATATATATCATATATCATATATATCATATATATATATAAAATATATATATATATATCATATATATATATATATATCATATATATATTGATGAAATTATGTATATTTAT
>Ga0126342_10007706_pt1 | contig 19266 bp, 8 predicted proteins | sample Cyp1metagenome_FD_92528 | JGI IMG/M metagenome (GOLD analysis project Ga0126342, IMG submission 92528) | Coral microbial communities from Lord Howe Island, Old Settlement Bay, Australia - Cyphastrea 1 metagenome | ecosystem: Host-associated > Invertebrates > Cnidaria > Coral ... | reverse complement strand
ATACCCATCATATAGCCATTATATACCCATTATATACCCATTATATACCCATTATATACCCATCATATACCCATTATATACCCATCATATACCCATTATATACCCATCATATAGCCATTATATACCCATCATATACCCATTATATACCCATCATATAGCCATTATATACCCATTATATACCCATCATATACCCATTATATACCCATCATATACCCATTATATACCCATCATATACCCATTATATACCCATCATATACCCATTATATACCCATCATATACCCATTATATATACCCATCATATACCCATTATATACCCATTATTTATCCAGATTAATAATAACCGTTGTTATAATTTACCCAGAACAATCTCCACCGAGGCACACCCCCGAACGAACCGCCAACCGACCCCCTTCCGGAAAAACGGCCCGGCAGCGCCTGGCTGGGATGGGTTCCCTCGTCAATGTTGGGGCCCTGGGCCGGAGCGCCTTTTTGGAAGTTCCCCCCCCACGAATCGTGTATCATCTAAAAAAAATGGTGTTTTGTCATAGGTCAATGGGAATTTCAGGATCCTAAAATGAAGGTACTGTAGCAGCTGTAGCATTTTTCAGGCCATGGTAGGTACCTCCAATTTAGGTTCCTGAAATGGCCATTGATAGGGTACAACACCAAGAACTATTGGGCTTATGGTATATAATATATGTAGATAGATCGCACTAGTTACTAAACTGACAGCTTTCTGAAGTATACTAATTATAAGTCACGAGTTGAGGTGAGCATAGTTCTGGCTATTCTAACTGCTAGCTTGGGTAGCTGGTAAACTTGGGTAGGTGGGGGATGAAACAATACTAACTATACTTAAATGGCGTTTGTAAACCAACAAACAGAACTGGGGGGGGTCGGGTTTGCCAATGCAACACATGTTGTCGATCTGGTGAGGAGTTGCAGCAGTGGATCATTTTTTTAACGGTCAAATTGGGAGCTCAAAAATCCGATAGCTGAGGTCTAATATTCTTACAAAGAAAACTTACTTACTCGGGGATGCAAGCTAAAGAACTTAGATAGTCTTAGTCTTAGATGCTGTTGAATATGGTTTGTAGTTGCAGTGCAGCGCGAGGAAACATAAGGGCAAATAGCCAACCAAACATGAGGATGTAACTGGTCAAAAAAAGATTTGTCAAAAAGGATCAAAAAGGGGTATAAGACCAGCAATGGGATATATATATATATATATTGATTTATGTATTTATCTATTATAATTAAACTCTATATATATATATAACCACCTTATCAACTTAGGAGTTAGGTAGCTGGTCAGCAAACACGGTTTGTTCACTCCTTGGTGTATTGGATAACCCCACGAAATGAAGACTTTAAATATGCTTAAAAAAAAGAAAGTCTTATCACCCACTTCCTAAGTGTAATGATTTTCCAAGTAGCTTGCCCCCCTGGTGCTGACGAGCGATAGCAATCTTTATGATCCTGGTGCTCACTGACAGTTTTGTATGGTCAACATGTGCTTATGTGGCACTGATGTGCTGGTTTGGGTCGGTGGTTTGGGGGGTCTAGGAAATTGAAGTCGTTTATCTTTTAAAAAAAACATGGTTCAAGTGGTCTGAAAAAAATATGTGTTTCCAAAAAGCACATAAGTCGGTGCGGTCAGCAGGTGCTTCTGCACACGGACGCCAATTGTACGTCCAACATCGACCGCCTTTGGACCGGAGGTGAGAAAAAGATGTCGCATCTTGCACCCTCACCTTGTGGACCTGTTCAGTGAACCAGAATATGTTTTGGTGGTTGACTAACCATCTTGAAAAATGATGGAGTTCATCAATGGGAAGGATTATCCCATATATAAAATGGAAAATAAAAAATGTTTGAAACCACCAACCAGGAATAATATGTTTTGGGAGGTGACTAACTACTCACTGTTTGGTGACTTTCAAACTTTGATCCCCAACTGCCAAATCCCCCAATTTTCTTGACATTCAAAGTTGCTTAAATTTGGGATTCATGAAATAACTTTGTGAATCACTGCAGCTTGAAATCAGCGGTAGGTTTGGGTCCGCAGCCCAGGTTTTTCCTGGCTTCCTACCGTATGTCTTTGCAGATCAATCCCCCTGTTTCTGCTACCTACATTTCGATCCTGGCCCCCAGGCAAGCTAACTCTCCAGGAAAGTGAACTCGGGGTATGATCCGCGGAAACGAGCCAAGGGAACAAAGCAGGAAAACAGACTTCAAAAATAGTCCAAAACAAAAACAAACGAAACTGTTAGCCCTGATGATTAGGTCCTGAACCCTTAAAACCCCCGAAAGGGTAAAGCCCACAGCAATGCCACAAGGCTTCAAGAATCTGTACTAAACATACAGCTTCCAAAGAACACCTTTTCACGACAGGAACGTTGCTGATCCCTTTGCATCAGACAGTGCGGCCGAACGATGGGGGTTCCTGTTCCCTTTTTATTTCTGGTTGGTGGCTGAGCCCTACCCCTCTGAAAAATATGAGTCAGTTGGGATGATGACATTCCCAATATATGGAAAAATAGAAAATGTTCCAAACCACCAACCAGCCTTTGATTTTGTTGTTTTTTCCCTTTTTCCTTTCCTTTTCCCGTTTCCTTGTCCTTGTCCTTGTTCCTTTTCTTTCAATTTTATCTTGTTGATATCTAATTTTGTTGGGCTCAACTATTGCTGGCTTGTATTATCAGAATGTTTCAGAACCAGGAATTGTTAAAAGAATCCGACAAGCTCAGATGTGTAAATTGGCTCCATCACATGTATATGGTTGTTTCTCCAAATTGGGTATACAGTATACGGAAAAAACCGCAAGCCATAGGTTTTCCCATTGTTCAGACAGCCTATGTTGGATCATTTTGAGCATCTACATAAGTATGCAAGGTTTCATCCGATCAACAAACATGCTCATCACATCCCGAGTGGTACCCCGTACTCAGCCAACTTGATTCATAAGTTTAACATAGTTTAAATATGTAGGTTTCATGGTGATGAAATAAGTATAGTCAGTATGGGGTTTGCCAACAAACAGCAAAAACATACCATTTTTTGGGAGCGCAAGTGGGCTTGTTCCCCCAAGTCGCCGGACGAGATGAGATCTCGAAAGTCATCGCCCGGGTCCTTGGGAAACTGACGGGCCGTAAAGGAAAGGGCCACCATGAGCAATGTCCAAATGTTGATGGTGAAACATCTTGATTTAACCATCAAATATATGTGGACATTGATTATGAATCAGCTTGTTGGTTATATCGTGAAATACCGTAAGTTATACCACCTTTGTTGATGGTTTGTCAGGACATATTTAGTTCAACCACTATATAGATTACATTTTCCCTGGCCATTCCTTAAATACGCTATAGCTGCGTAGCGATGCAAAATGACCCATTTTTCCCCAAAAAAAAGGCTGGTTTCACCCTTAAGTGGGTGGATGATGTCTGGGAATCCATGATGACCCTCTGCTTATGTCAAAATAGCTTTGTAAACATTCACAGTTTGCGACATAGAAAATGGCCCAGTCGAAATAGTTCATTCATGATTTACCCATGAAAATCGCATGGTGGATCTTACCATAGTTTTTTGTAAACGTTTACCAGACTGGACCAGAGGGTATGAAAACCTGTGACATCTTGGGGGATCACACCGGGGCTTCAGCATCAGAAATCGAGATTTCAACAGAAAAAAATCCTGGAAATGGCAGTGATATCCCCAAAACTGCGATTACAATAGGGATTATTACCATTAAAAAAAAAAAATCTGGGATCTTCGAGTAGCCTATTTTCAAACAAACCCAAAGCACCCTTTGAAAAACCTGGGGAACTTTTTCTGTGTCGTGTTGTATCTGGTTCTATTTTCCCATCCCGCATTTTGAATTGGGGGTCTACCATTTTGAGATGGAAAAGGGGAAAACTTGGATATGGCGTGAGGGATTTGGGTTACAAAAACGGACCAGCAACTGCAAAGTTTATCAAGTGTTTTTTTGACCCAACCATAGAATTGTCCGTGGGAAATATTCATGTCTGAGCGAAACCTATTTAACCAACGAAACGAAAACATTCACCTGAAAAAACCTTCTAAAATATAAACCCACAATTTCTGTGGATTCTGCCAACAATGCTCTGATTTATCAACCGGACCAAGGAAGGGTCATCACGGTCATCACCTATTGATCCAGAACCAATGTCCAGGACCAAGCATCAAAATGATGCAATGCCCAGTAATCCAACGTCATTCTTGTGGTAAGGCCATATATATATATAACATACCCTCTGGTAATTTAACATAGCTATGGAAAATCACCATTTTTAATGGGAAAATCCACTATAAATGGCCATTTTCAATAGCTATGTTAGTTTACCAGAGGGTATTGGCCGCAAACTATATGGGAGCTTCCATAAATGGAGGATCCCCAATAGCTGGATGGTTTATTTCATGGATAATCCCAAGCAAATAGCTGGATGATAAATCGGGGTACCCCCATGACTATGGGAAACCTCCATATGGACAACATGCCCTACCTAACCATACATGAAACATATGGACATACTCCTCGATCCTCCCCGACGATGCAGTTTCGTATTCTCATTGGCCCCATTGACTCAGAAGTTGCGCACGGCCCAAGGTCTCTGTGAGAGAGAATGAGTTTCTTGATTTTTTCATGAATCAATCTGGGGTCTATATATATATGTCTATATCTATCTCTATATCTTTATATATAATTATAATATCTATATATATATATAGTCGTTTTGCATGGGTTGGATACACAATTCGGCCAAGGAAAAAAGGCAGATCGTCCGCTTCAAGGCCCCTTTTTTGAAAAATGGCTATCCCAAATATAGAATATGAATGTAGAGGCCATGGGGGTTGCCGAAAATGGGGGGGGTACCTCTAAAGTATCCATTCATAGATGGATTTTCCATGAAATAAACCATCCATATATATAGGGGTACCCCCATGACTTAGGAAACCCCAGATCTTGCTGAAGAATGTTCAATACCCATTTTATCTGCATTGGGGGGTGTTATGGAGTCATGGGGGATCCCCTATGATTTAGGGGTACCGCCATTTTAGGAAACCTCCATTTAAAAAAAAAAATGTTGGGTTTAGCACATGCTATCAGCAAATTACACAAATTTGTAAGCCGAAATAAAACCAATTGTGACATGATTTCCATCTCATTGTGCTAGTTGGTTGATAGGTTTCCCTTAACTGGCTTATCATAATCCCCAATAACCAGCTAGTAAACTCCTTATAATCATTAACTCAAACCAATCAACTATGGTATCTTTTAATGTCTCAATGTACGTGACGAGCTAAATTGCCCCAATCCTCATGGATTTCAGGTCCGAGCTTCGGCTATGGGGATGATTCGATGATGTTGGTGATGGTTACCCTCTGATAAACATACAAAAAACGATGGAACATCACCATGTGATTTTCATGGGTAAATTTTCGATTGGGCCATTTTCAATAGCTATGGCCATTTTCAATAGCAAACTGTTAGTTTACCACAGGGTAGATTATTGGGTTTACCAAATCTATTACATCCAAACTCATCCAAACCACGCAATGACTTGACCCCCGAACCTGAAAAAAATCTGGGTTCCCGGACTTGCGGAAGCTCCTGTGGTTGGATAAAAAAAAACCTCCAGTGTCATCATTGCCGTGGCTGGGAAATCCCTGAAACCATAGAAGTTGCTGGGAAAATCCAGTTATCGTGGACTTTCCAACACGCCATGGTTGATTACCGGAGGCTATGTTTTCATCAGATGTTTTTTCCAACGTAAAACGTTCAGCCATTGGCAATAGCTACCCCAATGCCAAAATTCTGTCGCGGAATCTGATGTCACAACATAATTCGTTGTTATATGGATAAAACCTGAGGAAAATTAAAACTGTTGGTGGCAGCAACCATAATTTCTGGCTGAAGACTTGGAGAGAGTGAACCAAAACCAAGGCGAATCACACATCCGACTCTTTGTTTGTCTTGACCACCCCGAAGTTTTGAAGCAGAGATGATGAAATGATTCAGATGAACGTTACAGTTTTTGACCAACAAATACCAACAAACATTAGGAATTTGACCAAAATTGATTCAGTCACACAGTAACGGGTTTAAGGTCAAAGGTTTAGGGCCGGTTTAGGGTGAAAAAACCTAAGGCTACAAGGTTTGCAGGTAAAAACATCAGGGTTCAAGGATATAAGGCTCAAGGATTTGGGTTTGGTGCAGACTGCTTGGTTCCCCTTTCATTTCCAGAACCCTGCTGCAAGGGGCTTCGGGTCCCCCCTGGGGGTTTGGAACTTTCGCGTGGGTTCTGTAATAGTACTTCGGGTTCTGGAAACTGGTGTGGTTTCTGAAACTCTTGATCATGGTGAATCTCATAGATTACTGCCAACAACAACTAATGTTTAGTTGATTAACTAGTACATGTTACCATTCATAATCTTGACAGCAAAAACTTAAAGTACCAGTTAGATCCAGTTAGTATCTAACCAAGGTTGACCCGAGTTGACGAAACCTAAACCTGGTCAAACACACCCAGCCTCTGGTCGTCTTCCTTTGGTAACTCAACCCCCAGGGAAAAAAGAACAAATCGCTATGGTTCAATACTTAAATCCGCTGAAATCAAAGTAAATCATCTGCAAACTCATGGTATGAATGTCAATCATCCATGGAGATACCCTCCTGCAAACTAACACACGTTGTGGTTTTTCCCACCGCCATTTGTAGATCATTTTCCCTATTGAAACCATGGCTTTCCCACATCTAACATGTCATGTTCGATGTCCTCCTCTCCCGGGTATATGACAATAGGTTTAGCCTGGAATTGCGGCTGGGAACGGGGACTGAACCCCTTGAACTCTCGGTGAAATCACTGTATCACTATTTAGTAGTTTACGTTTCTATCTTTTTTAAGGGTTTGCTATATGGTTATTGTATGTTATTGTAGAATTACGGTGCTATACCAATGATATCTACAGTAGTTTCTTGATGATTCGAGCCCATGATATCAATGTTTCAAACATATCCACGTGTATTCCAAACATGAACCCCTTATTATTAATACATTTGAAAAAAAATATGTCAAAGGAAAAACACGGTACGTCATACGTCTTGATGAAAGCAAAATCCCACTGGAGGCTTATGCCACTGGATGTAACTGGACAGGTACCCATCATGAAACCCTAGGGCCCTAGGATAATCCCACATATCGGGGACGAGTTACGATCACCAGGGTGAATGACAACTTACGACTTTTGGGCATGATCCTCCAAGTACAGTAGTATCCAGTTCCAGTTATATCTCATTATATGGATGTTTCCATAAATGGGGGTACCCGACAATGGATGGTTTATGATGGAAAACCCTATTTAAATGGATGATTTGGGGGTACCACCCTTTTAGGAAACCCCCATATTCCATTCCAATTTCTTGTTGCTTATACTATTGATGGTTGAACAGTTAAACACCATGTTGTGGGACAAAAAAACAAGCACAAAATTGGGCCTGTCTGAAAATGGGGTAACCCTAAATCTACTGTCAAATCATCATGTTCAACATTTTCAGACGAACCCATTACCCACTATCCATTATATCCCATAGTAATTATCCCTACTAAAATCGCAGTAAATCTCTATGACACCACCAAAAATAAACATCATTTCATGTTATAGTCAGTCCTTTATTTTTCACCCACTATCTCTCATGATATTCCAATATGGCTATGGGGCAAAACCCTGGTACCTAGTGTACCCCAAAATCGCTGGTAAATTGATGTTCATCTCACTAAATTTGATACCAAAATAGTTTTTGACCCACCCCCATATAAGATGAGTAAGTAACTATAGTACGTAACTATAGATAATGGAACATTATAAACTCATATCTGATCTTCATATCCAAAAGCCCATATAATATATATTAATATAATATATTAGATATCCGAAGATATCCCATCTCCATGAATATCCCCATGATGTTGAGATATCCCACCAAGTCATGGTGGAAAATGTCCCATGTTCTTCCGTTGCATCCCCATCCTTATCGGCTTATCGGTCTCCCAAGCTTCCCACCTGCTTCATCCGCCGGCACGCCGAGTCGGGCAGGTTTGGCACCAGACCTCAGATATGACGAAAGGGCGACTGGCTCGTACGGAATCCTACGGAATCAGCATATGAAAAATGGTGAAATAAATGGAAAACATGGGGAACTTGAATGAATTGAATGAACCAGTTATTGAACCAGTTATTCCATGTTATTCATAGTTATTGGCTCTCAAGTCATGGGTGAAACCTCCATATGGTATTTATAGGGTTTTTAAGCAAAAAACGTGGCCAACTGGGGACCCCACAGGCTAAATCATCCACAAGGATAGTACGAAAATCATCCCCATCCACCTGATACTGAACACCCCCCAGGGTCCCAGTCCCAAATATGTCCAAAAAATCTCCATCCAAAATGCTTCTGGGGGGTGTTTCATCTAAGAAATTGAAAAAAGTCCCTGGGATTCATGGCAGACATGTCCCAAAAATGTCCATATTCCAAGAGTTTTCAGTGGTCCAGCTACCGTCCCATTTATTCCAAGGGCTTCATTTTACACCATCCCAGTCATAGGGGTATACCAAATCATGAAACCCAATGGGGGGTGAATATTATTACACTTAGTATTAGTATCCAATAGTTCATCATAATTTAACATAATTTATCAATGAATTCCCTGGTTGTTGTTGGTTTATCATAATGATCACTGTATAATGAACCTACGTCGTAGTATACTATTGGTCATGATAATTAAAAGAACATCTAATATAATATACCATCCAATTACGAGTCTTGCATTATTTGCCCAAAGTTTATCCATAATTTGTCCATGATTATCCCATACTTCACCATAATTTTGGGATAGTTTATGCCACTTGGATGGCTCTCCTGAGGCCTCTGCCCAACAAGCGCCCCCCAGTACTTTGAACGCCCTGCGTGGGTGGCATTCGATCCAACTAGCACAAAATTGGTCCATTTATGAGGGAAATTGAATGTAGATCATGAGATTTTTTGGAGACCAATTTCGGCATTTCAACTTTTTACCACCATTTCAATTGATTTTTTACTGCTAGAACTATATAAGGAGCCCTGAACAACTGCAGAAGATTAGACTGTGGATGTTTTTTTTAGGAACAAGAAATAAAAGTCGGAGACCAACGAATACCCTCCGGCAAACAAACGTGGCTAATTTGCTGGGAAATCCAACCCTTAAATGGAGGTATTATTGGGAAGCGCAGAAAATCCTGGATGTTCCAGCCATGTTTGATCACCGGAGGGTAAGTGAATCTGTTAAGTTAAGCCATGACGAACTCTCTGAAAATAGGCGACCGAAAATTCCGAAAATTCCGATTCTCATCAATTTCTTTCTATGCCAGAGGGTAAAGATGCTGATATCACCAGCGTGATTAGTGCAATGATCCACCTCAGAGTTTGATCGAAACAAGACGCTATGGGATATCAGTGAGAAACATGCCAGCTATTGGGGATATAGATCATGAATAGATGGATATAGAGAACCATCATAATATTGTTGGTTCATATATGTATTATGTAAATCACCGATTTTGGTGATTTTTAGTCACTAAAACAATACTAAATCAATAGATTTAACCTTCCAAAGCTGCTTTTAAGGCCTTGACTCCTTGATATTTTACTCAATTTTATAGCATCATGATGGGCTTTGGTCATACGAGGTCGTTACATACTATTTAGGTCTCATGCTGATGTTCCTTTCATTACCAATCTGGATTGTGCCTTGTTGGGAATATGATCCGAGCACCACTTTCAAAGTCTGGTTCCACTCCTTTTTCCGGTGCCCTGAAAACTCCGACTGCTGTTGTGGCTCTGGAACTCTAAGCACGAGCTAGGCCAGCTAGTGCTTTTTGCAGTTGGAAGTGACGGATTGGGGGTACATTTCTGCTAGTAAGTGGTTAATACTTCCATCCCCCATTCCTGGTTGGTGGTTTTAACCATCTTGAAAAATATGAAAGTCAATGGGAAGGATTATCCCATATAAAGAATGGAAAACAAAAAAATGCTTGACACCACCAACCAGATTCATATTTAATACCCCAGAAATCACGTTTTAGTGGATGAATTCACAACTTTGAGACCATTTCGGGTTTTGACATAGGGATCATAGGAGGAATGCTTGGGAGAGCCGTATTAAACCCCTATTCTTCGGGGGGTCGTGCAGTCGGTCATTGCTTCGCGATTCTCGTCGAAGGCTCAGTGCTCCCTGCAACAGATGGATCGAGTTGGACCGTCTGGGACCAGGATGGTGCCCCCACAAGGGTGAAAAGGGTGATGTGAATGTTGGTTAAAAAAAAACCATTAACATCCATTAACTATAGAAGTTAGATCTACCACAAACATCCATAAAGCATAGTTTTTAGCCACTTTTTTGAGGCAACTTATATACGCTATCTGAAGGGGGCCCCATCCTGTGGTACATCAACCCGGCTACCACGAGCAGTTTGCTGAAGCGATGGCGATATAGTGACTAATGATGTACCTTGGTTAGTCATCCTGGTGGAAGATGGAAATTTCCAAACATCTTCACTCAAATGGGGAGATGTTTGAATTTTCCATATTCTATCTACTTCAGATTACCCTCTGATAAACCAACATAACTATGGAAATCACCATTTTTAATGGCTAAATCGGTAAATAAACTCTATAAATATCTGTACATCATCATGTTCAATAGCTATGTGAGTTTACCAGTGGGTATCATGATCAAAAATGGTGATTTCTATAGCTGCGTTGACCAGAGAGGAACTGGACGTCCAAGGCCAAGCGGTGCAAAATTTTCCAGGGGCTCCCAATCATCCAAGGCCAATCATGTCATATCCCCAGAGGGGCCCTAAATGTTGCAGGACTGGTTTGTTATTCATCTATATTAATCTATATTCATCTATGTTCATCTATATTTATCTGGTATAAGTGTATTATAACTCTGGTTCCATATTGAAACGCGCCAAATTAAAAGTTGGGAGAATCATCCTATAGGACAACTATCTTATATTATATATATATAGCCTCTGGTTAAACAAAGCGAACTGGAAAACCACCATTCTGAAAATAGGAAAATAGAGGTAAATCCATCCATAAATGGACCATTTTCCAGTTCGCTATGTTAAATAACCAGAGGGTATATATATATACATACAGACATAATATCCCGAAATGTTAGGTTTCATGGAAGTACCCTCGGACCCACCATGATGTTTTGTACACTTTTTTTTCCACAAGTCTACAGCTAATCAGCCTGGGTCTTTGAAAACCTGACCACCCGGCCATACCAGTCACCAGTCAAAGGGGATACTCCATGGGCCCAGATAGAAAAATCATTCCAGACCTCCATTTTTGGAGAAAAAATGTCAGCAATCCCAAGATTTGTTTATCCACTCTGAGCAGCTTCCCATTGACCATTCTATCATCGTTTGTGACTTGCACAACGGGACCATCGGGAACGAATGATGAACGACGATTTTGTTGGAAGATAATTCCTTCGTACATGGGAAATGTCACCCATAACAATAGGGATGGCCATTCATCAATCATAAGTGATATGTTCGCAGGCTTAGGTTCTCTTGAAGGACCCTCCAAGGAATGAAACCAAGAATAAGCACTGTTGATTCCCCTAATGGTGGAGTACCGACTGGAGAAACCAGCAATCTCCGGCCGGAAGTCACAACAGCATCCATTGGACAACAAAACAAACCATATCCCATAATCCCATGGTAACCCTATGAAAATCCTGCTAAATTCCTAAATTCCTATGAAACAACATCAAATCTGCATTTTGATCTTGTTGGCTATTTTTCAGCTTCCATCCACCAGCCCAGTTTCTGTCCAACCATTCCACACAGCCGCGCTTGTCACCCCTCACCTTCAGCACCTCCAAGCCGCCAAGCCGTCCTGCGAAAAAAGTCTTCTGTTCAAGTTATGACCCTCTGAGTGATTGGATTTATTTAACCAAGAAAAATTGGATTCTTTGCAGGGCAAAATATTGGGATTTTAATATGGATATTAAATAGAGGATTTAACTAGCAAAAATTGGATGTAAGCAGCAAAAATGGTGGTTCTGACCATTCTGTGGAATTCACCCTGCCATAAACCGACCATCAATTTGGGTCAGGGCCTATAGGTCAACATGTTTCAACCCTCTCAGATGGAGAATCCATGGCCGATTTGTAGATGAGATACCGCGAGATTCCGGGATATACATATTACAAACCTGTATGTTGCATAGCTATCTTCAATTGGAAGATTGTTTCTGGTTGGTGGTATACCTACCCCTCTGAAAAATAATATTAGTCAGTTGGGAAATTCCCAATATATGGAAAAATAAAAAATGTTCCAAACCACCAACCAGGTTTTTTATCCAACAATATGATATGTAGGGAGTGTGTAAAACTGAGCATACACACAAAATGAACATGTCGAAAAAATATGATAAACCATGGGATATATTTGGGTATGGGGTACCGCCATTGCACTCAAGAAGATTGGGAAAAAATTGTCCCAACGGATAAAAATGAAGAATGTTTGAAGCCAAGCCATCAAGCAGCATTAGATATGCATCAAAAATTGCCATTTGGGGATGATTCGTCCAGCTAACGCAAGGTCTGGACATCACTGGCTGTGGACTCAACAAAACCATTAGCAAAAGCAAGATACAAACGGGTCTGTCTGAAAATGATAGGCAGAAAAAAAAAAAACTAAACTCACGGGTGAATCAGCCTTTTTCCATCTTTTTCCCGTACAACATGCCGTATTTGAAGGATTTTGGGTTGGATGCTCAAATCCCCATGATATAAGCTATAGCAGCTACTGACAAGAGTCATAGGCCATAAGTCATCTACTCAAGAAATACAGTAATTGAGAAATGGAGAGGGTTTTCAGGTGATTTACAATTCGTAAATATTCATAATTAATTAAATTGGGGCCGTAGGTATACCAGGGATGGAGAATGATGGAAAATGCTGAAAAGGGACACCTTTTTAATCATCCCAATCTTCACATCACAACATTGCAAGTTGATCTTTGACTGCAGAGTTGTCACCCCCATAACCTGGATCACCCCAGGCAATCACCGATCCATCTGCAAGAATGGCAGCAAATGCGCGTTCCGTGGCATGGATTTCTCGGACTTTCACAAGCTGATGTTGGACTTCAGAGCTATCACCACCAGAATCTGAATTGCCCCATGTCACCACCGATCCATTTGTCAGGATCGCGGCAAATGCTTTCTCAGTGGCCTGAAGCTGCTGAACGTTTCTGAGCTGATCTTGAACTTCAGAGCTGTCACCACCAAAATCTGGATGGCCCCAGGTGACAACCGATCCATCTTCTAGGACAGCAGCAAATGCCAACTGCGTCCCATGAACATGTCGCACACTCCTCAAGTGATCTCGGACTGCAGAGCTGTCACCACCATGATGTAAACTGCCCCAGGTCACAACAGATCCATCTGCCAAAATCGCAGCAAATGCTTCACTTGTGGCCCCCACCTCTTTGACATGTCCAAGTTGATGCTCAAGTGGGATGTCAGACTGTTTAATGGGATCGCCCCAGTGTACAACTGATCCATCCTCCAGAATAGCTAGGAAGGCAAAATCGTGCGAAAGGATCCGCTGCACGTTTCTCTGAAAATGGACTTCAGACATATCAGCACCCCAATCCGGATGGCCCCATGTCACAACAGATCCATCTGCCAGCAACGCAGCAAATGCAAATTTCGTGGCATAGAGTTGACGTACATTTTGAAGTTGACGTTGGACTTCAGAGCAGTCACCGCCACACAGTGAGTCACCCCATGTAACAACTGATCTATCCTCAAGGAGAGCAGCAAATGCAGCACCTGCCGGCTGAAGTTGCTGCACATTCCTGAGCTGATCTTGAACTTCAGAAGCATCACCACCGGCAAGAGGATCGCCCCATGTAACGACAGAGCCATCCGCGAGGATCGCAGCAAACGCATAGTCAGTGCTTTGAAGCTGCTGCACGCTTTTTAGCGAGACTTGGGAGCTGTTGCCACCAGCATCTAGATCTCCCCATGTGACGACCCTGTCACATCCAGAGTACCATAGAGCAAAGGCCTTTGATGTTGCGGCCAGTTTTCCTTGAAGTGCAAGAGCAGTCAGAGTGTCTCCATCCTCAAGGCCGACACTTTGCAAACACGCAGTGGGATCAGTTAGGACATGACCTTCTCCAGTAACCAGCCTCAGGAACCCTTCTCCGAAGGATTTTTGCGCCAGGATTTTCAAGTCCCCTACTGTGGAGGACTGCAAGACTGTCAGTGCCTCGCTGCGACCGCTTGGCATGGCTATGCTGAGCTGTAACATCATGTCTGCCATGGTATTTAGGTTTGTCCGAATATAGGGAAAATCTCAAAATGGTAAATCTTAATTGGGGAAAATGATGATCTTGCCAGCAAGATGTGTGTCACTCCGGCTCCAGATCTCATAATTCTCAAGCTTTGCTTCAAGTGACTTGTCATTTGCTTGGGCTCCTTCAGGACTAGTTGCTACCCACCCTGGATATGCTAGAGGACTCCAAAATCATCCCTACAGAAAGGATAAATTTATGGAAATCCATAGGGATATTTCATGGAATATAACCAACAACAGTGGGATATAGTGGGTATTGGGTAGTACCCTCTCGCAAACAAACATAGCTCGCTGAAAGTTCACCCATTCAGTCGTAGATGATGCTCCATTGATTTTCCTATTTAAATGATTTCAAATGTCCAGTCTTGCTGGGGATTTCACTTCTAGCCGTGTTCTGTTTGACATCAAATTTAGCTCGCCATGTTTTGATGTCACAGGAGGCTATCCTGTCACCGTGAAATCATGTGGGAACACCATTGAAATGTCCATCAAATATTTCACTGGCCATTTCAGGAACCTAAACTGGAGGTACCTACCATATATAAGGCCTATTTTTCAGGCCTATTTTTTCGCGAATATCCCTAGAAAATATGCCCTGAAATATGGTACTAACGTACCTCCATTTTAGGATCCTGCCTTCCCGGGGATTGGACCCCCCCAAAAAAAATCCCCTTATGGGCCCGAAAAAGGCCCATAGATTCTATATAAAATCCAATACCTTCCACCAGGATCTTTTGTTGTAGCCATGGCCAACAAAAAATGGGTACCAACCGGCCCAAAGAATGTTCGGTACAAACCCTTAGGCCCTTGCAATTTGTGGGCCAATAATTTCGAGTCATACCCACAAAAAGGAGGGCATGGATAAATGCATAGATAATCATTCTTCAGTATTCAGCATCATCATATCCATACAGGATGGGGCCCCCGTTCGATAGCGTTCAGTTGCCTTATAAGTGGTTTAACTATGGTTTATGGTAGATATAACTATAGTTAATGGCGGTTATAATGGTATATAAACCAACTTACAACTGGGGGGCCCCATCCTGTATGGGTGTTTCCAAAATTTGGAGTAGCCCAAACCCATTGGTTTCCCCGAAGAATAATCTGCATGTCTTCTCCCATCAACCCCCACCCATTGGTTTACTATAGTTTACCCCGATATGCCGTTGGATTCTCATTATGTTCGTATTCAGTCGTGTCGGTTATATAATTCGCCATCAAATCCTAGTCTATCCCATTCAAAGACAGTATACATGACCATTTTCATACGATGTGGGGGTTCCGAGTTGTAAGTTGGATTATGACCCCCATGAATACTACAGATATAAGTTATATAAATATTATAAACCATTGATTGTAAAACCAACTTAGCTATCGTTTGGAAGCCCCATGTTGTATTCTTGGTTGATTGTTAAACATGGCTAAACCCACTGCCTAGTACCTGCCCCAAGCTCTTCTCCTGCGATCTTCTCACATAGCATCCCGTAGCCTGGAAAAAATGGATGGAAACTTGCGGAAGACGGTGAAACATTGGCAATTTTCATGTAAACTCTACAGGAAAGGGCCCCAGAATTAGCTAAGTTGGTTTATAACTGTAATAACTAGGATAACTAGATGGATATATCGATATGGTTATAAACCAATTTATAACTAGGGGGCACCTTCCTTTTTTGAGTTATGACTGTTACACTTTGCCAGCTTGAAACCATGGCCCAGCCATGGTTCGATCATAAAAATGATGATTTACCTATCTCTTGATGGTGGTTTAAGAATTTTAGTAAAGCAATACCATCCACCATCCCAACATTTACCATGTTTATGGGAACTATACAGTCAACCATCAAAATTGACCATAACAGGGATTGGATTATACCATCTGTGTTTTATGGATTTATGATATTTATGGGTGGTATATTGGATCATATCCCTCCCCAAAAATGGTTTATACATTTTATACCACACATTTAGCATAACATATATATATATATATACATAATTGGATGAGTTTTTGGCAATCCCCATCCGTCACGGGTTTTAATCCCATTCCATGTGGCTTCACCCAAAAAACCCTTTATTTTAACACAACTTTAGATAGTGGGATTTTTTTTTCGAGTTTATGGGATTTATATACAGTCACTGGATTTAGTTGTCTTTGGGACACTTGGTGAACACCCCAAGCTTCAGTTCTTCATGGGATTTTGATGAATTTTAACGGGAGTTTATGGGGATACAATGGGTTTTATCACCAACAATCACATGGATATGTCCGAAAAATTGAGCATGGGCCCAAGTTGTGATAAATTTTACATGTTGAGCATGTTTACCAACGAAAATGTTGATTCACCGGTTTTTTGCCGGATGCAAATCCACAGTTTTGCTATGGAAGATCAGCATTGCAATAGGTAAATCATCGAAGTAAATGGGTGATTTTCCAGCAAACCATGTTTGTTTTCCCTGAGGCTAAGTCTCAAACTGGCAAGCTTCAACATTTTCTGGGACGATTCTTCTAGTTTTCACCATCATGTGTAAGCTGAAGTCATGTGAAATCAGGTGAAATCATGCCTTGCACATCTGAAACATCCAACTTTTCCACCGACCCTTAGGGCTGGCACCACAGCTGATGGGCCTTCTGCTCGCTGGCTGATCAAATTTCCGACCTACCCGGCTATCCGTTGGGATTGTGAGGGGATTTTCATGAGAGTTAACTATGAATTATATCTGGTTGGTGGTTTTAACCATCTTGAAAAATAGGAAAGTCAATGAGAAGGAATATCCCATATATATAATGGAAAATAAAAAAATGTTTGAAACCACCAACCAGATATTGAATGATACGGTTGTATATGTCTTATGGGATTCCAGCATATTCTTACTATGATATGGGTATATTGTCGAGAAGTGATGGTTGATTTCTTCACATAACTATGGGAAATCACCATATTTGACAGGGAATTGATGTTTCATCGAACTAAATAGGCCATGGCTTCCATAGCAAACCATAAAAATGACCGAAAGTCATTTGGGATGCTGGCATCGATGTCAGGTAGGATGTTTTAATCAGAAACGATGTCAACCAACCAATGACAATTGAAATACCCTGCGGTAAATTGACAGTTCGACCCTGAAAATAACCCAAATGTTTATTGGAAACTAATTAACCAATCTTCCAACCCCTATCTACCAGGGTCTATGTGAGTTTACCAGAGGGAATTCATTGTATAATGCTAACATGGCAGACACTTGTGGAATACTCTTGAAATATTTTGAATATCCCAAACATCAATTGCAAGCATACCGTTCTTTGCGAGTCATTGATTGTCTAGGGCTTATCAATGGGACCAACTATGACTAGATAAAAATGACTATCCTCTACTCTTTTGGTCAAATATCATGTTTCTGAAACCTGAAATCCTGCACTCATGAATAGCAATCAAAGAAAACCATACAGAAAAGTTGACTCCAATCCCCAAATTGGCAAATTGAACCTGTTCCTCAATCTTACTGCGGTTACTATTATATGTATATATAGACTGTATATATATATATTATACATATGCAGATATAAATCATATAAATAAATGTAAGGTGATGCAACCATTGATAATTTTTGGTACATATCCCAGCTTTTTTGAATTCTTTGTTGTAGTTTTTTTCATCCCATGAGAAGCATCCTGAAAAGTCATGGGGAATCCCTTGGCGTATCAGGCTGTTTCGCGTTGTGTCCCTGCAGAAAATCCTGGGGCCGAAGAAAAAATCCTCGAAGTGCAGTTCCTTGAAAACAAGTGGACATAGAACTAGAGTTTATAGGGCTTATATCCAACTTATAGGGCTTTAGAACCAGGGACCTCAACTGCACCCTTCAAGTAGTGATAAATCAGTGATCAATCCCCAGCATATAATCCCTCAAATCATGTCATAAAATCACGTTGCTAGATGTGTAATATATCAAGAGTGAATATGATCGTATTCAGTGAATAATAACATATAATAGCTGTTCAAAAAAAAGGGTATCACGTGTTACCCTCTGCTTATTTGTTACATAGCCATGGTATAGATGGCCCTAATCGAAATAGATGCTTTACCTATTAATAGCATGGTTTTATCTTTCCATGGCTATGTTAAATAGCCAGATGGTACAAGTTGAAACCGACTCTTGGGATCCCAGACATCAGCGGCTCTCGACTTCGTCGAGACGTCGAAACGAAGCCGGACGTTCCTGGTCACGGTGATGTGGTCAACCTAAAGCTGCCAGTCCATTCAACAACCATGACATGCTTAGTATGCTTAATATGGTTAGGGGTCTCCTGAAACCATGGTTTTTACCATCAAATTGGTTGGGGTTTCCTGTAAAATGTCCCATCATCCAGTTCTATGATAATATGGTTAGTATGGTTTCATAATGGCTAATAAGGGTTAATGCTGGTTAAAAATTCTTAATAATGGTTATTGACAACCAATAATATGTGCTTTTGGTAAAAAAAAATAGCGGTAAACCGGGAGCTGGTTAATCCCATCTATCATCAAACAAACCTGTTGTTAAAGGTTTCTTCAAAACCCCTCTAGCAAAATCAACCAACCAATGGGAATTTAAGGGACATCTATGATGACCATGACTGGGGGTCATAGTAAACATGACATCATCATCATTTTTTTGATGGGATATCATTCATGGTATATATAATAAAATATATAACATCATATAACTATTAAAAAACACTACATATCATCATGATCTAGGTTTATTAATGGTTGATAATGGGTATAACTATGGTTGTTAATGGTTGTTAATGGTTGTTAATGGTTGTTAATGGTTGT
>Ga0126342_10007705_pt1 | contig 19267 bp, 22 predicted proteins | sample Cyp1metagenome_FD_92528 | JGI IMG/M metagenome (GOLD analysis project Ga0126342, IMG submission 92528) | Coral microbial communities from Lord Howe Island, Old Settlement Bay, Australia - Cyphastrea 1 metagenome | ecosystem: Host-associated > Invertebrates > Cnidaria > Coral ... | reverse complement strand
GTTGGCAAGGCGGAAGTGAACATGGGAGTGGATGCAAAGGTGGTGGAGGAGAAGCTGGAGGAGAGGGAGGAGGAGGAGAAGGAGGTGGAGGATGAGGAGGAGGAGGAGGAGGCGGAGGAGGAGAACACCTGTCATAAAATCTAACAAGCCTCACCTGGCAGGTGGGGAATAATTTGCTCAAAACAATCCCAGTCTTGACCAGCAAGTCATATCAAGCTAATCGAAAATCTGAGATCCAGGTTGGACCCAAGTTTGATCAGACTGACCAATGTAGATACCGAGGACATCTTCATTTCGCACACCTGGGCCTCTGGAGGGTGGTCCAAAGCTCTGTCGCTGTTGATGCAAAGTGGCTGCGGCGTCGCTTTGATCTTTTGGTTCTTCGAAGACTTGGAGAGACTTTGAAAAACAGAGAGGATCCACCGATGGGACCCACTTTGATTGTTGTAACTTGCTTCTCTTCAGTTCCGTTTGACTTTCTTTTCTGCAGCGATGTTGGCCAGAAGAGTTTTTTTTTATGTCCAAGTGCTGCACTCTAAGGAATAGTACTTGCCGCCTTACTTTGTCACGCAGATATTTTGCCCATGCCCCTCAGATATGCTCCTGGCACAGAAAGGTTTTCAGAAGTTTGTCCATTGGGACCTTGGGTGATGATTTTGGGTACCTTCGGGACACTTGTGGGCTTGATGCTTTCGCCATATTGTCCGCGTTGCAAACCGATGGACACTTGCTTCATAGATGCAGCTTGCGTTCACCAGGCGGATGAGACACTGATGAAAAGAGGTATTCATGGCATCGGAGGTTTTCTGTTAGTTTCAAAGGAACTTCGCATCACTTGGAGCCCCGTGTATTTCACCCGTTTGTGGTGTGCTGCTTTGCTTAAGATTCAGGAATTTGTTTTTTTGGATAGTATGTATATATATATATATACATATACATATATATATATACATATATATATATAGAGATATATATTATAGATAATGATAGCTAGTCTCCTAAGTTTCGGTGAGGGTAGTCAATCCTACCACAGCCAGAAGATTTGCGCACATAGTTGTTCAGATGAATGAGTATTCTATGGCAGTTCCAAGTCTTCATGAAAGCACAGCATGGAAACGCATCCTTCTAGTCTAGGTTTTCGAAGTCGCTACTTACAAGAAGTTGAATCCTGATGGTGCGGTTGTTCTGGCGCCAATTTTCTTGGAGACTGTTGTGGTCCTTTTCTATGCGTCAAATTTGCTTGGTGCAGCTGCTTACTTTGTCATCCGTAGCAGTGGTGCTGGAAGCCACGTCGCTGTAGCTGCAGTGCCCCTTTGTTGTTTACCATACCTGATCACTATCCACAACCTGCGGAAAAAATATGTACAAAAGCATCGGCTATTTGCACAGTTTGAGAACTTTGACTTGGACTTAGTGGAATGTTCCAATGAATCGGACCGCAACTTTGTCTATGCCGCCATTACTCAACTGTATGGCAGCAAGGAGGCCTTCGCTAGCTATGTGAAAGGCCCCCTTCGAGAGGAACTTTTGCTCCCAATTGCTTACAGTGTTGGGCCTCAAAGGTACGCACTATTGATTGAATCGCCCATAGCCAGCATGTTGGTATATGTTGTCATTGCACTGTGGAAGGGCAGGGCTCCGTTTGATGTGATCCTTCTCTATGCAGTGTCAATACTGTTTCTGGGAATATTTCTTCTTAATCGAACGTCCTTCAGTCTTGCCATGCTTCTGAGCGATCACTTTGCGGAGCCTGCGTGTTCATCGATCTGCGTGGACTCTTGACCGCAGGGGCTGCAGCAACAAAGGCCAGATTGCGGGATTCCACCCCCACAGATCGGATTTGAGAGATTTTCTGAATTTTCTGTTTTTGATGCTTTTTCGGGTGCTTTGTGCCGGGCTGGCTAAGGGATTTGATAGGCTGATGCAGCAACAGAAGTTCCAGGGCAATTTCTTTGCTTCTATGGCCTCAAGTAATTGGTCTTCAGAAGCCAATTTAAGGACTTACTGCAGACATTTCTGATCTTCCTCGTCTTTCTGCTACATTTTGTGCTCGGCAGCATGCTGTGCTTGGCAGCATTCTTCACCAATCAGTGGTTTCTCTTGCCAGGCAGATGGCATGGCATGGGAGTCGGGAGGGGGGAAGAAGTTCTGAGGTCAAAAACCAGAAATGAGGCCAGTGACCAGGACTGACTAACATGGACTACCACCAGAACAACACATTCTTGGATTCTTGCGCCGACAGCAGGATTGCGTGACAATCGTGGTGTTGATTCGCTGTTGATTTGCTGTTTTTTGGTGTTCACTCGGTGTTGGCTCGGTGTTGGCTCGGTGTTGATTGTTTTGATAATATGTGTGCCCATGGGATAATAATGATAATATGGTTACGCATGGGATACATTTGGGTACATGTTTATGAGCGATATGTTGATTGCAGATGTGATGGTAGGCATTTTCATCTTCTTTGTCTTGATGCATTTCGCTGTCGCGTGGTTACAGCGCAAATCGAACTCTCGTCGGCTGACATCGGCAGCCTCATAATAGGAAACCTCCATGGTTTTGGACCTCAAGGTCCAGTCTTCAATTTCCCGAAGGGAAATGAGTCATGTTGTCATGTGTTTTGCAAGTTTGACATAAATTGCCCAGTTGGAGGTTGAAAATGCTCCCGTATTTGGAGCAGGCTGAAGCCTCGAGTCGCTGCAAACACCGCAGGTCATTATAATTAGGTCCTGCATTGCCATACTAATTACCATTAATTATCATACTAATTCTAGTTTAATTATCATACTAATTACCATTGCCATGCTAATTACCATTAATTATCATACGAATTATCATTTAATTATCATACTAATTATCATTTAATTGTCATACTAATTACCATTGCCATACTAATTACCATTAATTATCATACTAATTGTCATTTAATTATCGTACTAATTATATACCATTGCCATACTAATTACCATTAATTATCATACTAATTACCATTGCCATACTAATTACCACTAATTATCATACTAATTATTTTTTACTCATCATACTAATTACCATTGCCATACTAATTGCCATTAACTATCATACTAATTATCATTTAATTGTCATACTGATTACCATTGCCATACCAATTGTTATTAATTATCATACTAATTATCATTTAATTATCATACTAATTTCCATTCATTATCATTTGATTATCATAGATTATCATTAATTATCTCGTGATGACATCGAATAAAACGAGTGACCTTGACCAGTTCACCGGCAAATGTTTCGACCTCATGGGTGTTGAGCCACAATTCCCTGGCATTCTGTATATTCTGCCAGAGGCATCAAAGGTTTCCTGTGCAGTCTCTGATCGCTTCGCGACTTCTTGAAGGTTGAATCCTCGGGGTCCAAAAAAGAGCTGTGCCATTGCAGTGCCGAGCAATGCAGATCTTCAAATCGCAAGAAATGCAGCTGTAAAGATTCAGACCGGGCGTTATGGAATATTGCTGTATGTTGCCGTAATTACTTGTCAATTCCGATGACCGGGAAAAGGGATGAAAAGGGTATAGTGCTATTTATTTTATTTATTTGACACAGTGTAATATATTAACATCATGTAATGATATGCAATGTTGTGATACTGCAACAAGTACTTGTATGGAACAAAGTTCGCATTCAGTAAGCCTTTGCCCACACTTGTGAAACATGGTGAAACATGGTGAAACTCTTTTCTCAGAGGGCCACGTCGGCTCAAGCCGTGGGCGCGGCCAGGTTTCACCATGAGTTGTCTTCAGAACTGCTGTGAGCAAGAACTTGACCCGCTTGACCCGCTTGACTTCAGAACACCAGTCACTGAGAGTGCAGAGACATCTGCGGTCGAATTTGAGCCAGAATTGGTGGCCAACGGTGATGGCCCCAACGGCCTTGGAACGATGTGTTCTGTGAACATGGCCATGTCCTGTTCCGAAGTGCAGGAAGCACTTGGAGAAGCGTCTTTCCAGTCCCACGTTTCTGATCGGATCCGTGAAACGGATCTGGAGATTCTGCGTGGCATCACCCTTCGAGAGTCGCTGTGCAGGGGCGCAAGTATGTGGCGAAAGAATCCTGAGCAGCTTCTCTGAATATCTCTGAATATCTCTGAATATCTCTGAATCGGTACTTCTTTGATGATCTGGTGCCATTTCACCATAAGCCACTGTCAGGCGAATCATTGCTCCCCCAAAGTCGACTTCAGACATGAGATTCACCCTCAGGTGGCCTTACAACAGGAAGTCCCCCAAGAAAAGGTGTCAAGTGTTGAGTCACTTCAATTCAGGACGTTTCGCGACCTGTAGGGTCTGTGCCAATTGCAATAGAAGCATTGTAGGTTAATTGTTCCTAGCTTCGCAATTTCTCCCTGTCATCAACGGTGTAGACATGGTAGGCGTCCTGCTAAGCATCCTACTAGGCATCCTGCTAAGGCATCTGTCAGTCAGAGCTCGGGAAGCATTATTTCAAAAGTCGCAGCTTGTGAAGCATTTAGATACTCAGCTGCAAAATTCCAGAAAATAGTCAGCACTTAGGATCTCATGGATCTCATGCATGGATCAAGTAGATATATTCTCGTCGCTTCGCGACGAGAACCGCCCGCTCCCAGAGAATTGGATAGAGAGGAAAGGAGCGGGCGTACTTGGCCAACCAAAGCCGACTGGGATCAAACCTGGCCATCCTTGGGGCCCAACTTAAGGGCCCAACTTGAGCCCAACTGGTGTCGAAGATGGCGCAATTTGCGCACGTTTGGAGGCAAGTTGGGCTTAGCATGCGCAACTTGGTCCTGTGTGGGGGCATCTGGCGCCGAAGTTGGGGCCAAGACAAGCCCAATGTGGCATAGGCTCGCACAAACCCCCATCAAAGCAAAAAAACGATGGAAATAGCAGTAAAAATGCAAGTTTTCAACACGTCGCATTGGGTCCGCAAAATTGGCTCGGGTTGGGCCCAACCTGGCCCTTGGCTGCCCTGAAAACTTGGGCCCAAGTTGCGCTTGGCGCCAATTCTGAAGTTGGGCCCCAAGCGATCCAGATGGATTCCAAATTGAAGCCATGTGGCTTCACACCGAGTTGGGCCCAAGGGAGACATGACATGGGGAACATTGCTTCAAACGAAGCCTCATCGATAGCCAAAAAACGTGGGACGGATTGGGCCGGTCATGTCCCCCATTTTGAAGCCATATGGGCCTATTATACCTTATTACACCTTGCCTCTGAATTTCATTCAACCCACGGATAATAGGGGACCCATACTCATACCCTAGCCTTCCCCGACTATTGTTTAAATAACTTCCTGCAAAGGTCATTTTTCAACAACAACAACAACAACAACAACCACAACCACAACCACAACCACAACCACAACCACAACAACAACAACAACAACAACCACAACCACAACCACAACCACAACCACAACCACAACCACAACAACAACAACAACAACAGCAACCACCATATTTTGCATTATATAGCCATTCTTTGCCTGAGGCCTAGCCCAAGAACCGTAGACAAACCGTAGACAAACCGTAGACAAATCATATTATAGACAAACAGTAGACAAACCGTAGAACGAACATTTTTTGCGTAGAAAATTTATCCGCAGAAATTAGCTTAAAACTTAAAATTGAAAAGCCCGCATCCCAATCAAGGGACAAACACAGGGCCGTCTTCTGAGCAAAACATAGGCTTTCCGCCAAAAACTGTTTTTGCAACACCGACCATATTTGAACAAAAACCTGATGAACGTATGGTCCGTAATGGTCGGAAACGACGGGCAATCTACAACCAGGTCTCCACAGGAGGAAAGTTCCTGAATCACAGGATATCACAGGTGGGACGTCGTGAAAAAATCATGAGAAACTGATCGAAACTGCATGCGCATGAAATTAGGAAGTTTGCAGATCAGCTCATATATTATCAGTTCTGCACGGAGTGTTCCGCGTGTTCCGATCCTAGCTTGCATATATGTTTAAACACATTTCGTATGATAACTTTAACATATAGTTTGCATATATGTGCTTAAACTTAAACAAATGTCGGGTGATAACGTAAACACGAGGGCCTGCAGCAGAGTCAGTTCAGGTTGTTCAAAATAATGAATCCATGTTCTGTTCATCCTTAGAACATGCAATGCTCGTGTAGAGGACTCCATAGCATTCCATAGCCCATGACCCAAAGGACCTGGGCAAGGCGTTGACCAAAACTGAGGACATCTTCGTTTCGCACACCTGGGCCTCTGGAGGGTGGTCCAAAGCTCTGTCGCTTTTGATGCAAAGTGGCCGCGGCGTCGCTTTGATCTTTTGGTTCTTCGGAGACTTGGAGAGACTTTGAAAAACAGGGAGGATCCACCGATGGGACCCACTTTGATTGTTGTAACTTGCTTCTCTTCAGTTCCGTTTGACTTCCTTTTCTGCAGCAATGTTGGCCAGAAGGGTTTTTTTATGTCCAAGTGCTGCACTCTAAGGAATAGTACTTGCCGCCTTACTTTGTCACGCAGATATTTTGCCCATGCCCCTCAGATATGCCCCTGGCACAGAAAGGTTTTCAGAAGCTTGTCCATTGGGACCTTGGGTGATGATTTTGGGTACCTTCGGGACACTTGTGGGCTTGATGCTTTCGCCATATTGCCCACGCTGCAATCCGATGGACATGTGCTTCATAGACGCAGCTTGCGTTCAGCAGACAGATGAGACAATGATGAAAAGAGGTATTCATGGCATCGGAGGTTTTCTGTTAGTTTCAAAGGAACTTCGCATCATTTGGAGCCCCGTTTATTTGACCCGTTTGTGGTGTGCTGCTTTGCTTGAGATTCAGGAATATGTTGTTTGTTTAGATGGTTAGATAGTATAGCTAGATATACTCGTATAGCTAGTCTCCTACACAGTGGAAGTTCCGGCGAGGATAGTCAATCCTACCACAGCCATAGCATTTGTAGCATTTGTGCACATAGTTATTCAGATGAATTGCGGAAGTTCCAAGTCAGCATGAAATCACAGCATGAAAATGCATCCTTCTAGCCTAGGTTTTCGAAATCGCTACCTACAAGAAGTTGAATCCTGATGGTGCGGTTGTTCTGGCGCCAATTTTCTTGGAGACTGTTGTGGTCCTTTTCTATGCGTCAAATTTGCTTGGTGCAGTTGCTTACTTGTTCATCCGTGGCAGTGGTGCTGGAAGCTATGTCGCTATACCCGCCTTGCTCCTCTGTTGTTTACCATACCTGATCACTATCCACTACCTGCGGAAAAATTATGTACAAAAGCATCGGCTATTTGCACAGTTTGAGAACTTTGACTTGGACTTAGTGGAATGTTCCAATGAATCGGACCGCAACTTTGTCCATACAGCTATTACTCAACTGTATGGCAGCAACGAAGGCTTCACTAGCTATGTGAAAGGCGCCCTTCGAGAGGAACTCCTGCGCCCAATTGCTGGCAGTGTTGGGCCTGAAAGGTATGCGCTATTGATTGAATCTCCCATACTCAGCATGTTGCTGGAATTTTGCATTGCGCTTTGGAAGGGCGGGGCTCTACCTGATGTGATCCTTCTCTATGCAGTGTCACTAGTTCTGGGACTGTTGTTTCATCATCGAACGGCCATCAGTCTCGCCATACTTCTGAGCGATCACTTTGCGGAGCCTGCGTGTTCATCGATCTGCGTGGAGTCTTGGCCGCAGGGGCTGCAGCAACAAAGGCCAGGTTGCGGGATTCCACTCCCCACAGATCGGATTTGAGAGTTTTTCTGTAATGTTGTATCCTGATTAGCGTAGGGCCCCCCCAAACAATTTTGGGGGTCTCTTTAGGCTAGGTGCTTTTGAGGGCTCGGGGTCTGAATGATTTTGGATCAATTGGTTTGTCTTGATTTCAACTGGTTTCAATCTACTTTCAATTGATTTTTGATTTTTATTTTGTTTTCAATTGGTTTCAAGTTACTTTCAATTTATTTCAAGTTACGTTCCATTGGTTTCAAATTATTTTCAATTGATTTCAATTTGCTTTCAATTAGTTTCGGTTTACTTTCAGTTGATCTCAGTTTACTTTTAGTTGATTTCAATGTACTTTCAATTGATTTTTGATTTTCAATTTGTTTTCAACTGGTTTCAAGTTACTTTCAGTTGATTGTCAATTTACTTTCAAATGATTTCAATTTACTTTAAATTGATGTTCAATTGATATCAGTTTATCTTCAATTGAAATCCCATAGAAATATCATAGAAATTTCATGGAAATCCCATATGAATCCCATAGCAATCCAATAGAAAGATCATAGAAATACCATGGAATATCATGGTAATCCCATTGAAATATCATAGAACTATCATGGAAATCCAATAAGAATCCCATAGAAAGTCCATAGAAAGATCATAGAAATATAATGGAAATAGTATAGAAACCACAAAGAAATTCCACAGGAACCCCATAGAAACATCATAGAATTGTCATTGAAATCCTACAGGAATCCCATGGAAATTTCACAGAAATCCCTTAGAAATCACCATAGGATTCCCAGAGAAAAACCGAAGAAATCATTCAGAAATCCCATGGAAACATCATAGCATTATCATGGAAGTCCCATAGGAACCCCATAGAAAGATGATAGAAATACCATGGAAATATCAGAGAAATAGCATGGATATATCATAGGGACCACAAGAAATACTGTAGGGACCCCTAGAAATCACATAGAAATATCATAGACATCCCATAGGAATCCCATAGAAATATCATAGACTTATCAAGGAAATCCCAAAGAACTACCATACATATCCCATCGAAATACCATAGAAATACCATGGAAATAGTTTTGGACCCCCATAGGAATCCCATCGGAATCCTATAGACATCCCGTGGAAAACCCATAGGAATGCCATAGAAATTCCATAGACATCCCTTTGAAATCTGACAGAATTTTCATAGAAAGACTATCGAAATCACATAGAAACTTTTTGGCAATCCCATAGAAACACCATAGAAATCAAGGAGATGATGCCAGGAGAATTCAACTCAATAAGAGACAAATCTATAGCCAAGGAAAGGGTGAAGGGATGAGTGAAAATTTGCGGTTGGAACACGCAGTGTGGAGTTAACAAATGAATGAAGTTCAGCTGGCGGGTGGTGGATGAGACCCTACTCTTGACTCTCGAGATCGATTGCATTTCCTATCACTTGCCCCATTGTGTGTCATTTTGGCTCATAGTGCCATTGACAGGGGCAACCTTTGAGACTCTGTCCATGGCATGTCGGCCTCGCTGGTGCTCTGGTAGCCATATCCTCATCTTGCTGCTGGGCCTATCATCCATCTGGGGTTGCTGGTGGTGCTTTGCCTTTTGTGGGAAATTCTCTGCCTCTGGGCCTACTGGGTGAACCGTCCACGAAGGCTCACTGAGATTCACCTTCCATTTGCGCAACGAGTCAGCCTTCACCATGGACCCTGATGAAGCCACCAAAGCTACGTTGACTACCGTAGATGCGGTGGCACAGTGGGCTGGCTTGGCGGGACCCCTGACAGAGGTCAATTCCCCTAGACAACGCCTGTTCACTTTGTTCCACGCACCATCGGCAGCCTTCCGGCAGCAGATGTTCAAGCAGCCATCGCTGGCTGGCGCATCCCTGATGCAACAGGGACAGGGGTGGCTCCCACAATCGCACAACTCGGTCAAGCCAAGCTGGAGTGTGGGCAAGGACATGCCGCTTCCTATGTGGCCTGGAGGGCCAAGCAGTGGCAGCACCTACGCCACAAGCGGTGACACTTCCTTCAACCGCCAACGCGAGGAAAGTCCAGTTATCCCAGGTCATCAACCAAGCCGACGAGGAGGAAGTGGAGGTGCTGGATCAGAATGCCATCAACAGCATACAAAGCCTACAAGGACAAGATCGGAGGTTTCCCACCAGACGATGAAGAGCTGTCTGCTGAACAACTCACCTCCTTGCATGCACTCTTCCAATCAGGAAGGATTCCTTACACTGACATGGCTGTTTGGGGGCCCTTCCATCACCGAATACAGAAGAAAATCAAGATAAAGGGCGTCAGATTCAACTCAGCAGGTGAAATTCTGCCGGTCGAATTATATGGACCGCCAGATTTTGAATCTTGGCGTGAGTGCTACATGGTGTTCAGAACAGGAGCAATCATGTTCGAGCAGATCAGCCCAGCAAAGCTCGACGGCTACGAAAAGCGCATCAGGCACTTTAGTGAAAGATACGGCAAGACCTGTCGGCCTATCATTTTTCAGGCCGACGTGAGGGCCCGGTTGGAGCATGCAGAGAGACTCCGAAGGATGGGACAAGAAGCCTATGAACGAGCACAGCAAGCTGGGCTCAATCATCAGTTCAACCCACAGAAACCATGGGAATGGGTTTGGGGGTGAGCTTACGATGGAAGTGCTTGGATTCTGGCAAAGAGAAGTGACGGAGCCTTGCATGCTCTACCTGGCGAAGTCCACAAACTTGCAAGCCTTGGTGGAGGATGATGCACCTATCAGTAGACAGCGTGAGGTCATCACTACGTCCACCAGCTCAATGCCTTCACAACCCTCTCAAGCTGCACGACCAAGCAAACGTGCACGGGGCCCGGACATCAGAGAGCACAAGGTTGGAGAAGACGGCAACTACAATAATTACCCACAACAGAAGGGGAGCTGAGTTGTGCAGAATGTTCCAATCTGGTGAGTGCACACAAAAAGACGGGGCTACTGCGCCAAGAATGGCAACAGAAGACATCAATGCTCCAAATGCCTATCAGAGCTACATGGCGCCCAGCAATGTCAGTCAGAAGGACCGAAACAGCCGAGAGCCAACCACGGTAAGAAAGGCCGTGGAAAGGGCAAGAAGTGACACGAGGAAGCGCAATCAGTGCATGCGAATTCAGGAGTGCGAATGAAGACTGAACTGAAACGGAACAGTTTGAGGGACACTTCAATCGATGATACAGGATCGACGCTGGGCGCAGAAGCTGCCGAGGGTCGGTCACAAGAATCCAATGCAAGCGGATGCATTTTGCATCTGTTCAGCGGGCCGCGGCATAGACCAGATGGGCTTGCTGCAAAGTTGAAATCATTGGGTTGGCTATGCATTGAATATGATGTTGTGAACGGGCCTAGAGAAGATCTCACCAATGACTATGCCTGGCAGCAGGTGAAGAATGACAGTGAACGGTCGGTACGATGGGCTGATAGCAGGACCACCCTGCAACACCTACACCAATGCCCGAAAGAGCGATGGGGTGGGACCACTGCCGTTGAGGGGTCCCTCTGGAAAGAGCAGATATGGTTTCCCCCACCTGATTGGTGAAGACAAGGAGAAGGTTAGAGTCGGCACTTTGCTGGCACAGAGAACTGCAGAGGCAGTGGGCTTGTTTGAGGAGCAGGCCAAACCATCAATAACAGAACAGCCCAAGTGGAAGAAAGACAATGACAGCGTGTCAATGTACAACCTGGATGAATTTCAAGCATTCAAGGAAAGCCCAAACTTTGAATTCGTAGACCTGGTGCAATGCGAATATGGGGCCAAAACCACAAAGCCAACCACTCTGCTGCAAGGGAGAATCAAGAAGTATGAGGTTAAGCCGCTTTGTACGCACCAAAAGCGTCTGTGGCAAAAGCCAAGCACTGTTGAGAAAATCTGGGCACCACATCCGCCTCTGATAGGTAAGGAGTGGTTCATAGAAGCGGAGCTGTGGCAATCTACCATGCTGCTCTCTCCGCAAGATAGAAGGAGGAGAGAGGCACACATGCCGTTCCTCACCAGCGCTGCACAAGCTTACCCAGAAGGGTTGAACTAATGGCTGGCCAGGACCATCACCGAGAATGTGGAGCCGCAGAAGACTTTGAATTGCCTGTATCGCAACAGGGCAGGTGGAACAATGTCCTGACAAGGCTACGGGCTGATGAAGACGAGGTTACCGTCCGCACCAAAGTCCGAATGACAGCTCCTTTGCGAGGCCAACCAACAGTGTTGGACGAGCATGTTGATCATCTCTGGGAAGCAATGAGGAACCCAAAGAAGATCAGCAGAGAGTTGCCCGGGTACAGGGTGGCAGGACACAAAGTATACCAGGTTCTGCAGCAGCACTTGCAGTAGCATCCTGAACTAGAATCCATATGCCTCCAGGCTATTGGGAGCCAAGATGAGGAGGCAGGACCCACTGAAGCACAACAGGAGCAAGTTGCAAAAAGACTTAAGGAAGCCTTCGCAGACCACCCGCAGAGTAACCAAATAGGCTTGCACACTAAGCTGAGGGCTGACATACTGTGGATGTTGGCGAGAGCCGCGGGCGACCCAGATGCCGATGAAATTCATGACTGGCTGACACAAGGCGCTCCGGCGTATCGCGCGCCCAGTACTGGATCCAGGCAACATCTTCCCAAGAGATGCAACCCCACTGGATGAGCCAGAGATTGAATTGCCGGACCCCATCAGTCACAGCAATTACAGCTCTGTCGATGGGGATGACATGGCAGCACCAGAAATCGAGAGATTGATATCCACTGTTTTCGTCAAAGCCTTTGGGGACCTTCCACAATTCCAGAACTGGTGGGGCGGCAAACCTCATCTGTCCAAACTTGGGATGATAACCAAAGAGAAAGGAGGCCGAGTGAAGAGACGGCTCATCTTGGATTGCAAAGCTTCAGGCGTGAACATGCGTGAACAAGAGAGCTACAAAAGGTGGAAAGTTGGTGCTGCCAAGAGTCAGCGACACAGTGGGTGATGCGCTCCACCTTATGAAGCAGTGCACCATAGGCCAGCAGATCGAGTGGCTCACACCCGACTTTACCGACTGGTTTTTCAACATACCGTTGCGCCCGGACGAAAGGATCCCATCCTGTTTGTACTTCACTGGATACGACGGCATTACCAGAAAATATATATGCTTGGTGGGAGGGTGGGAATAAACGGAATGATTGTTACCTCAAAAAAAGGCTGTGCACAATAGAGGACCACCACAACAAACATACTAGTGAGGATCATTGTTGATCATGGGCTACCCCCTTGAAAAATTGTTTGGGTGCTGTTTTTAAATGGTGTTTTAATAAGGCATCCTTTATTTTGGGAAATCAGATGTTTTGAGAATTCCAAAAGGCTGGAACTAAGAAAGTAAAACAAAAAGGCTTAAGAAAAGGAAATGATTAAAGGAATGTTTGAAAAAAACATCGCCCCAGCAAAAAACTGGACACAATAGAGGACCACCACAACAAACGTACTATTGAGGATCAATGTTGCTCATGTGCTACCCCCTTGAAAATTGTTTGGGCGCTGTTTTTTTTTTAATGGTGTTTTAATAAGGCATCCTATATTTTAGGAAATTAGACATTTTGAGACTTCCAAAAGAGTGGAACTAAGAAAGCAAAACAAAAAGGTTTTAGCAAAGGAAATAATAAAAGGAATGGTTGAAAAAATCACACCAGAAAAAACTTGATACAATAGAGGACCACCAAAACAAAAGTACTATTGAGGATCAATGTTGCTCATGGGCTACCACCTTGAAACTGGTTTTTCTTTTTTAATTGTGTTTTAGTAAGGCATGCTTTATTTTGGGAAATTAGATGTTTTGAGAATTCCAAAAGAATGGAACTAAGAAAGTAAAACAAAAAATAGCAAAGGAAAGGATAAAAAAAATGTGTTCTTTCATTTTTTTATGCTCAAAAACATGTTGCAATATAAGTAGGTGATTATTTACAAAATGATTAAAATCTCAAAAAATGACAACCAAAAAACATGTCGAAAAAATGTCCTCAGGGAAACATTTTTCACAAAACCGACCCACCCCAGCAATTCCACTGGTTAAGAATTATTTTGGGAAAACTTGTCACTAGACCGACCCACCGTACTAATCAGGATGCGACATTATTTTTCTGTTTTTGATGTTTTTTTGCTTTTTGGAGAGCTTTGTGCAGGGCTGCCCAACATCTAAGGGATTTGATAGGCTGTTGTGACAACAGAAGTTCCAAGGCAATTTCTTCGCTTCTAGGGTCTCAAGCAATTGGTCTTCAGAAGCCAATTCAAGGACTTACTGCAGACATTTCTGATTTTCCTCGTGTTTCTGCTACATGTTGCGCTCGGCACTGCGCTGTGCCAGGGAGCATTCTTCACCAATCAGTGGTTGCTCTTGCCAGGCAGATGGCATGGCACGGGAGTCGGGAGGGGGGAAGGAGTTCTGAGGTCAAAGGCCAGACTTGATACCAGGACTAACTAACATGGACTACCACCGACTAACATGGATTAACTACCACCAGAACAAAACATTTTTGGATTCTTGCGCCGGCAGCTGGATTGCCTGAGAATTTTGTCATGTCATGGTGTTGATTCGGTGTAAATTCGGTATTGATTGTTTTGATTTATGGATATATATATAAATATACATGGATACCATTGGGTACCCAAGGGTACATGTTGACAAGCCAGATTTTGTTGATTGCTTTGAGATGCCATGGTAGGCATTAGCATTCTCTTTGCGGTGGCGCATTTCGCTGTGATTTGGTTACAGCGCAAATCGAACTCTCGTCGACTGACATCGACAGCCTCATAGCAAAACTTCCACTGTTTTGGACCTCAAGGTCCAGGCTTCAATTTCCCGAAGGGAAATGGGTCATGTTGTCATGTATTTTGCGAGTTTGACATAAGTTGCCCAGTATCCTTGGGGTCAAAAAAGAAGCGCCATTGCACCATGGCATGTGCCGAACAATGCAGACCTTCAAATCGCAAGAAATGCTTCTGGAAAGATTTAGACCGGGCGTTATGGAATATTGCTGTATAAATGGGCTAACGCCCTGGTGCCGCCGACCCTCATTTTGAGGGCCATGGTTATCCAATGTTATCCTACATGCCTTCGAAAGCTGCTGCGAAGGTTTTGAGGGTTTTAAGGGGTGCCCAAAACGTGCCACGTAGCAGTTTCGAAGCCCAATAGAAACAGCTTGTGGGGCCTAGGGAGGTGCCATGGCAAAGCAGGCCCCCTTGCTAAAACGAAATGAAATGCAAGTCAATTGTTAGAAGTTTTACATCTCTTCAGATGTTTCACACACACAATGCATCGATGCACTATTCAGCATGCGGCTGTAGAATCAACAATTTGACCAACATCAAAACTCCAGCTGCAGGGGTGGTGGAACCTGATCCCCCACTCTGCAAGACACAGCGATGATACATTATACTGTACAGCATTGGTGGCTTTGCAGTGAATCAAGAGATTTTTTTCAATCTTTGTGTTGCCGCAACAAGTCCTTCGAGATTCAATCGTTGGGACCAAAAAGCAACTGTGCCACTATGTGCCACTGCTGCACTGCTGCGCTGCCACTGCTGTGCAGCTGAGAAGGGGACACAGACAGCACTTTGGACACATTTGTTGCAGGTGGAAGCATTCAGGTTGGGCGTAGAAGACGTGCGCTGCTGAGATCGGAGTGCACGGAGTGATGAAGAACAGAAGTAGAGACCAATGTTCGAGGTCAAGCTCATGATTCGTCAGATTAAGATTTATCAAGCATTATTAGTGATCAACAAGCTACATGCATACCATGAATATCTATATGTTTCTTTGAGAAAGTATTTTTGTGTATTGTATCTGCCATGTTACCATGTTCTGTTTTTTGTTGTCACCGGGTAACCAAATCTATGTGCTAACTGCTCGCCGCAGGTTTGTGATTCAACGGCGATTTGGGCTTTCGAGGCTGAAGAGCTTCAGGACGAAGTCCTACAACGGACGAACTCGGCACAGGCGTTTTTTATTGTGAGGACCAGATGGTGTATCAATCAGTTGATGTTTTCATGAAATATATCAAAAACAAATTATATATATATATTATGTATATATATATTAAATATATGTTAAATATATATATATATATTTATTTAATATATGTTATATATATATTATATATATATTAAATATATTTTAACGTGTTTAATATATATTAAATATATTATATATATATATATATATATTAAATATATATTAAGTATATAATTATATAAAAATATATATATAAAATATATATTATATATATATATAGATTGAGTATATACATGTATTATATAATATTTTAAGTATTATATATATATATATTTAATATAATATTATATTCATATATATATATGTATATTACAGTATATTATATTAAATATGTATATATCATGAACAGTCTTGCACCATCATGAAATCATTCTATGAGTGGTGAAGTGATTTTGTGTCTGAGACACCATGCAGATGACCATTGCACGGGGCAGGAGCTGATGTGTGGGGCAACAGCACCGCAGTGGACGGAGAAGGCCGTGGATACACCCTTGGTTTCCGGTCAAAATCAGATGGTGAAAACCTATGGAAACCATATAACCATATTATGGAAACCTAGTGGTATACCAGTAAAATCCGGTGTACCACCATGATACACACAAAATTGCTACTGGACCCGCGAATTTGAAGCATATCCAGCTGTCAACGACAGGATTTGAAGCAGCACCTGAAGTTCCGCGGGGGTTCCAACACGGTATAGCCCTTGGCAGTGTGGCACTTCACGGCAGACAGCTTTCAGCTGCTACTTTCGTTTGTCGCCAAGGGAAGTCCCCTCCTATTAATTGAGGACGCCACAATTGGTCCGTGTGGATTGACAGTTGTTTTTTTTAATCCATTTCTGTTAGACTGTTGTATCCTTTTGTGTGATCCTGTGCACGTTGTTTGGGCAGTGTATATGTTTTTGGATTGTGCAACTTGCTTTGCAGGAGCTTGTCCGCATGACACCTGAAAGAAAATCGTGAGCGAACTTGGTTTTGGACATCGTTGGACATCTTTGGACCGTTGAAAGGCACGCTTTGACATTCTAATCGCAAGTTGGACCTGCAGCAAGAAGAGTTGGCCATGAAAGACCACTTTGCGTTGAGTCTCTGATAAAAACTGTGAAATGAGGCAATTTCTTGAATTTGTCACTGCTTGTCCTCGTCTTCCACACGGAGGCCTTGCAGTCAAGACAAATGTAGCCCAAATAATTCCATCCTTTTTTATTGGAAATAGAGACACACATGACATAACAATGATTGTACATGAAAACATGAAATGTGCAGCTAATTGTATTTCTGCTGCCTTGGGATTGTTTTTTCCATCAGAATCACTTTTGGATTTTGGGACTACAGTAAGCCAATCCAAGCCAGAGCAGAGGTCTAGCAGCCGCAGAGATCGCCGTGGTGCCAGCGCAGCCAAAGGGCAGCTTGCCACGTGCTCACACTTGCACCAATGAGTTTAAGCCTCAGTTGTTTCCCTCAGTTCCTGAGTGATGTCGAACTGTGGGATTCTGAAACAAAGAACACCTGATGCATACCTGACACATTTTTTTTTTCAACTGGTTTTTTCCAGATGTTTTCCACCTGAAGCTGTTCACAGTTCCGCACGGACTCGAAGTCAGGTTGCAGCTTCCGAGCTACGACTCGCTGGAGGAGCTCTCTGCCAAACTCCGTGAAGCCATGGACAACGCCGGAGATCTCTGGGGTCCACCATGGGCCTTTTTTGGGGATGGAGCACTGAAGAAGATGATGCCAACATGATCCAACATGCCAATGCTAAGTTCAGAGGTGTTCAAAGTAGTATTGTAAGATCTATTAAGATGTATTGTGAGTATTGTTGGCAAATAATAGTGATAATATTGTGAAATAGTGAATATGAGATGAACATTAAAACTGATCATAATATTATGAATCATGATAGATATCTCATAAAATGATCATAATATAGACTATCAGAATAGTATAAAACTGATCATAATATTATGATAGTCTAACACTATCATTGACTAGTTCCAAGGCTCGAGGCATGTACGAGTGACGCAAAACGCCTCGGTGTCTCACAACTTGGCAGCCGGGGTGCCCAGTCGTACCGATTCGTGGCCCATTTGGCCTTCCACTTTCGATCGAAAAAAACAGAAGCACTTGGAAAAGAAATCGATTGACACTGTCGATCAATTCATGATACAAAGCATATCAAAGCATAAGAATGTGACCTTTTCCAAGTAACTTAACGTAACTTATACATCCATTCAATGCATATTTTATACATTTCTATACTTGATATATATATATAGATATTATATATAGATATATTATATATATGTATATATATATATATATATATACTTGCATTCGCATCATTTGCACAAAGACCTGACCGACCTCGGTGAACTGTGTGACATGGGCTGTGGCGTTTCTCAGGAGCTGTACAGGGCGCCAAGTGAGGCCGGCGAACATTCTATTCAACAAAAAATGTTTGTGAAGACATGGGAGGCACTTGTACATACTTGTACCATTCTGTAGACATGTTGCGATCTTGTAAACATGTGTACACATAAACATTGTGAACATGTTGCAAACATGTTGCAAACATGTATAGTGACTATAGTGTGTCATCGTTTGACCCTTGTTTGAGCCTTGCTTCTGCTCGAAGGCTGGAGACACGATGCAGCGATGTGGCTCGACGGATGTACATATGCGTGGCTCGATGCGCTCGATGCGCTCGATGCGTCGTGTGGAGCTGTTGCTCCCTATGCTCCCAGCATTAGCTCTACCCTCTCCAAACTCGAATGTGTCGTTCCCAGAACATGAGAAATTTATATGGTTTCCGAAGATTTGGACAGATTTCGAAAGATCCGGACAGCAATATATGCAATCAGCTACGACCAATTGATTGCAAATTGTAATGATTTCGCTTGGCAAGTGGGAGAGGTCTATTGGAGGTCTTTCTGGCTTCCTTTTTATCTGCGGGCTGTACAGCCAAAAGAAATCCGCTCGGAATCGATTTTGTAAGCATGTGTCAACTGCGTCCTTGATTTTTGATGTTTTTGTCGCCTTCACTTTTTTTAAGACTTTGAGACTGACAGAAATGCGACCAGTGGTTGACTCCGAAGTCTTTTTTGGCCAAAAGATCAGGACGAGCAGATAGATTGATCAGGATGCACTTGGTGCTAAGCTTCTTGGAGTTGATTATCAAGGATACTATGACACTCTAGAATGGTACGCACTAAGAAACAATTGGATATGTATATATAATGTATATATAATATGTATATATAATATGTATATATAATATGTATATAGTATGTATATATATAATATGTATATATAATATGTATATATAATATGTGTATATATATAATATGTATATATATAATATGTATATATAATATGTATATATATAATATGTATATATATATAATATGTATATATAATATGTATATATAATATGTATATATAATATGTATATATAATATGTATATATAATATGTATAT
>Ga0126342_10007704_pt1 | contig 19267 bp, 16 predicted proteins | sample Cyp1metagenome_FD_92528 | JGI IMG/M metagenome (GOLD analysis project Ga0126342, IMG submission 92528) | Coral microbial communities from Lord Howe Island, Old Settlement Bay, Australia - Cyphastrea 1 metagenome | ecosystem: Host-associated > Invertebrates > Cnidaria > Coral ... | reverse complement strand
TATGCCAGATAGAATGTCAAATAGAATGTCAGAAGATATGTCAGATAGAATGCCAGAAGATTTGCCAGTAAGAAAATGTATAAATGTCATGGTGGGGATCACACGAAGTAAAGTAATTTTGGTTGCTAGTTGCTAGGTCTATGTTCGTGGCTGAACTATTGAGGTCCTGTTCGAACTACGAGAGAAGCCCTTGACGGAACGCTTGGTCTGGGTGCTCAGTGCTGGATCTTGGGCGCTTGGTATAGCTGCTCGCTCGGAAATCCCCTATCAATGCAGGTTTTAGTGGGAAAATCATCTATAAATATGGATAGTCTCGTTTTGGTAATGCACCTTCTCAGCAGAAAAGCCTACTTTGATGGTTCACTTACTTCTTGAATGGGGATTGTCTACCTTCCTTGAAGGCCAGAGCGTACATCCAGACTTTCGAAGAATCATGAACTGCGGATTTTGGTAGATGTTCGAAACTATCTTGGGTTCTCATGTGAATTCCGAGGGCAAATGGAGGATTCATTTGGATGAGCTCACCATACACGACCGTTTTTGTTAAGCCTGAAATTGCACGATTCAACAAGTGCTGTTCATCCCGAATCAGCCCAATTCTTAGTAGCTACAATGTGGTGCCCCATAATTAGCTAAGTTGGTTTAATACTCTAATAACTATGGTTTATGGTAGTTATATCTCTAGTTATTAAAGGAGGTTATAAACCAACTTACAACTTCGGGGGCACAACCTTGTAGCTACTTCTAGATTCTAGTTCAACATGCTGTGACTTCCAAAGGAGGTCTGATTCAGCTCCCAGATTTTTCACACCCTCCATGTTTTCCAGGATGTTTTGGTGAAGAAGAGGATGTTCGAATGGGCCGCAGAGGTGGAGATTGAACACTTGGGAGACAAAGAATGGAATATATGGATCCAGAAATGACTAATCATGGGTGAAGGAAACAATATGTGAACATATGAAAAAATGATCCATACTTTCATGGCCTGGTGATGTGGCTCGTCATTTCAAGCATTGGTTGGTGCTCCTGTCAATCCACTTTTTTGCTACTAGCCCCCAGAAATGAAACCGCTTGCAGGTGCCAACATGCGAGACTGATACACAAGCATACACAAGCACTTGGGTTTTTGCCAGTTTTTTCCACACAAGTAGGGCAGGAACCAGGGTTTTACCCTCTAAGTAGGGCTTGAATTTTCTGAGAATGGGGGATTCCCAGTCACCATCGCTTGGGATACTAAGTCATGTCTCATTTGAAGGATTTGGAGGCATCCCATTTTAGGAAACGTTTCCCATGTGGATATGTTTGCCAAGACAACGGGATGCTACATGCGGATATGTCGCTGTGGGTCAGCATGCACGCCGAAAAATTGGATGGTGAAGAAGTATTGAAGTGGACACTTCACCATTGACAGTGAACTTCAATCAACTCAACAAAAAATCCTTCATACTGTTACTTATTTTCTTAATGATCCGTATAATGTTGATGATGTTCTTCTATGTTTGGCGTTTTTGTTCATCAGATTTTGGTTTGTTAAAACATGTTACCCTCTGGTAAACATACGCAAAACTATGGAAAATCACCATGTTCAATGGGTAAATCAACTATTTCGACTGGGCCATTTTCAATAGCTACGTTAGTTTACCAGAGGGTAAAACAAGGCTAAAACAAGGCCATCCTTGAACAACGGTGGTTGTTCATGTCCGAACTTCCCGGACGAGAGGTGGCGCTGACCTCCAAAGCGGCTCCTGAGGCGCGGCGTTTTGAAGGGGGTAAGCTGTTGGAAGCCCATGGCTGAGCCATGACAAATACCTTGGCTGATTGCTGATTCAGTAGGGATTCATATACCTGATTTACCTGATTTAAGCATGATTTAGCCATGATTTAACCACGATGACATCTGGAAAAGCCGCTGAAATCTGGGAAGATGATATGAATTAACTGATAAATGATGGTTGATTCGTTACTGGGAGTTTACATGATAACCCATTGGTTGGGAAGTGGGTTTTTGATCCACTGAGAAAGACAGGATAAATCCAGGACTTGGGAACATCTACGGGAACCCTGGTGACTTTCTGTAAGGTGTCCTATATGTTTTCTCTCATAGCAATGCATTCATATGCATTCATATATATATAATGTGTAAACATGGGTAAACCAACTAAGTGTACTGGTGATTCGGAATTTACCAGCAAGAAAAAATTGTGATTTTACGGATAAGACCCGGCTGAAAGTTGGTCTTAAGCCCAAATTTTACCATCTGTTAGGGGGCCAGGGATTGATCACAGGTGAGATCATAGTAGGGGTGTGTCCTGAGCCATGGGGCCCATGGGGCTACCGTGCAATAGCTGGAGGGTTTACATGGAAAATCCGAAGATGAAATGGATGAGAAGCAGGGGTAGCCCCATGACAAAACGGCATCCATATTGTTGGATCATGTTAGATTTTTATATACGGCAACCTCCATTATATCTCTATATATTGTGTACAAATACACCTGCACATCTGGAGCCACCTCCATCATGTGCGGTCCTAGATTTAGGTCTGAGCTGGGAATATACTTCCTGTTCCTCTACCTCAGCTTGAACGACTCTCTTATTGGATCAGTACATTACCGCTTGGAGGTTTCGAACATGTTTTCGTTGGTTTCAACCATGCTTGGGATGATTGGTTGAAATGACAAGCACATGTTTGAGATGGGTTAAAACCATCAAGCAGATTTCCCTGACTTTTCAAGACCTATCCAACAATTGCCCGAAACCGAAACCAATTGTCAGGTCACAGCAGAGATCTATCGGCAACACGGTGATGCGCTCTTTGAAAAGAGAGCCTATGACCAGGCGAGGCGATCGTTTTTCCCAACCATCCGGATCCATACATCAATGATCCATGTCCCCGGATGAGACTCAACCATCGTTTATGGAAATTAGAGGGGTTCTCCTCAAATAGTCATTTCATCTGAAAGAAAAAGTATGGTATTCCGCGGTATTCCCCCTTTTTTCAACAACCGTTTGGGGTTTATTAATTTATAGGGTTGACGCTATCGGCTATATTTTGGGGGTTATATTCCAACTTATGGGGATTGGATTACTCTCTGGTAACCTAACATAGCTATTGAAAATGGCCATTTATAGTGGATTTTCCCATTAAAATGGTGATTTTCTATAGCTATGTTAGTTTACCAGAGGGTATAACCACCAATCATAGCCCCTTGTTGCAGCCCCTTTGTGTCGGTGAGCACCTTCACAACTTCCAGCCCAGTCAGTTTGCTGATACTGCCTGGTTTTTCGCTGCTGGTATTTGACAGGTATGTAACCACCATGTCTATTGATGCCATTAAGAGCATCTGAATATCGCTGTTGAGCTGATTCATTTTAGGCGTTGGTTGTGTTCATCATGTTTCAGATTTTAGTCGTTCCGAAGTCCTCTCAAATAAATCAAATAGTAACTTTAACATACTTCACTTAACTTCCCTCTAAAATTCCACAGCAACAGGGGTCCACGTAAGGATTTGGTATCTACCCTTTCGGTTTCCACGGCTCTGAAACCAAGTAGCTCCACTAGGGTTCGTCATATTTAGAGACGAAATCATGGCATTTTTTGAGATGGCGAAATCCCAACTCCGACCATTAAAATGTTTGTTCCTTGGAGGTTCCACAACAGAGGAATATCATGTACAACTCCCAACTTAATGTAGCCTATGTATAGTACATTATTACATTAATCAATGAATTTTATATAATATTATATTGGTTTTGAACTCCCAACTTCAAAAGCCCCTGACTTTTCAGTGACTTCCGTGAAGTCGGAAGACTGTTCGAAGGCCCTTCAGATCTACAGCAAGACGGTGGAGCTGGGTTTACCCTTGGAGCCATCCTATGTGGTGGAGCGCTATTTAGATGCCCAAAGGCCGAGTTTTTGAGGGATGTATGGCTGCAAAGATAGAATATATAAATTATACAAAGTACAATGTGGGGCCCCCACACCTTATGTTTATATATGTTTATTGGTTTAGATTCACCCCATGAATGCTAGTTCGATATATCTACCATAAACCATAGTCATTGAAGTTATGTTCGCCAAATTAGCTAACGAACTGGGGCACCACATTGTAAGGATCTTGGGTAAGTATATACTCTCTGGTAAATTCACTTGTTGACCCTGAAAATCATCATTTTTGAGTGGTTTCACTAATCTTCCAACCCCGAAAACTGCCAAGGTCTATGTTAATTTACTGGAGGGTAAATGGGCAAATAATATATGGCTGCATGCGAAATTTAAGAGTAACATTGTCAAATTCTGGCAAGTCAACCTTAGATGTTCGCAGATTATCCAAGAAGTATGGTAAATTGTCCTGCGTTTTCGGCAGGAATTGATCTTTCCACTGGGTCTCTGCGCCACCTCTATTCCTGCACCTCATTGGGGATACGGTATTCACAGGGCCAGGATTCATCCCAGATCTCTCCATTCAGCGCAACCTCATGGGGTAAATCTTGGACCGCTACAGTTTATTAATACGTTTTGATTTGGCAGTAAATACGTTTGTATGTGTATACCCAAGGCGCTATTTTTGTTGTTGCAGGGGTATCTAAGATTCATGTGAACGTGTTTGTACCATCTTCTCTGTACATTTGTATATGTATGTATATAATTGTATTTTTTATATGCATATATTATAGTGAGCGTTATAAGCAAATGCAGGGTTTGTAAGATTGGCCATGGTGTTTTTGTTTTTTGAGAGTAAAATCAGCAGTTAAATGGCAGTAAATTGTTGTTTTCAGGTAAGTTTGGAGATCTTTAATGGATTTTGTTCAAGAGCCAGCCAACAACGCAGAATGCATGAGTGGTTTGCTCTAGTGCATTCTAATTTTTCTGAGGCCACCTCAGCATACCTCAGCTGTCCAGTAAAACAAAAAAGACTCTACATGCGCGAAGTTGATCCAGTGATCCAGCTATATGTGTTGTTTGGCGGCATGAGATTGTGAACTATCCAACCTGATTGGACCCAATCCACTTCCAGTGAGATGGGTAGATGGGTAGCATTGGCACCCGATAGAATTTGCAATATTTGCAACACGTCCCTGGCAGAATCGGGCACGTGGCGCAATACCTCAAAAAGTTGCACGAGAAGGAGGGGAAGTCTGGTAGCTTCTCAGTCAAGCTGATTAAGACGAAAAATTGCATCCAGTACGTGGCTTTATCTGAGAACGGGGTAATGTCAACCCTGGATTAATAAACCCCTAGGCTGTTCAATTGGGAGGGTACCATTTAAGTGTCAGATTATGACTATTCAGGGAATACCCCCCTAATCAATAAACCATGGTTTATTAATCCGGGGTTGTCATTACCCGGGCAGGCCAAAGTTTGATGGTTTTTGTATGGTTTTTGTTTGTTTTTGAATGCCTGAGAACTTGTCGATCAGCTATGGTGGATGGGTGCTGGAAATTGGGCATGCCCAATCACCCCACCCATATGGGTCTCTTTCAACAACAGCAAAGAGTTTTGTTTTGGCTTCCTGTGGCTTCCTGCGGCCATATTTAGGCAGCCAAGTTTCGCGTCATGGCAGTAGATTTCAGAATCGAGCAGTGCTGAATCAAATACTTGTGAATATTTTAGTTTACGTATGTTTGGCGCGGTGGAGGATCTGCACATCAGAACCAGCTAGATCTTCACTGTGCAGGATATTTTAAGCTGCCAAGCCACAGCACTCTGAGTAGCGCTAGTGCCAAAGTGTCGCACGCATGATACACATCACCAAGAGTCCTTAAGCCAAGGTATGCCAAGGTGAACCGACTGTCCTTAGTACAAAATAGTTTTGAGTTTCGACCTCTTTCCATTGAAACATCGAACACGTAAGAGACTTCCTGTTGATGTCTTATTTTAAGAATACACAATGTACATTTACAAGAAATTTCTTGTGAAATACGAGTTTGTCTGAGAATAGGGTATCCCCAAATCCAATTTGTCTATCATTGCTGTTTCCTGTTAAACTGGCTAATTACTATGTGGGAATACATGATTTTCAGACCCAAATCAGATGACCTGGTTCAAAAATCTCCCATTCTATCCCCCTTATTTTGTTCAAAAAAGCCATTGAAGTCCCAGCCACCTAAATTGATTCCCGGAAAGTTCCCAAGCCACCCAGCCAAGCCACCCAGTAACCCATTGCGCCGAACGGGTCGCTTGTCCCAACTTTGCCATCTGCCACGGAACGTCGTCGCCGCGTCGCCCTCATGGAACGTCTCCGCGAAGACTCCGACTCGGCCTCGTCCACGGAGGCGCGGGGATCGAAGCAGCGAAGCTGCAGGCCTCTGGCAGATTTCATGGCTCCTCATTGAAATATGGAGACTAATTCAATTCTATATTAATATATATATATATATACATATAGATTATTGAATATATATATATTGCATATATATATATTGCATATATATATTAATATATATATATATATATATTGCATATATATATATATTGCATATATATATTAATATATATATATATATATATTGCATATATCTATATTGCATATACGCGCAACACCTGGGCTTTGCCCAGGTGTTGCAGCGTAGAGGTTTCCCATTCCCAAAGAAATGTTGATGCAACTTCACAAAATTCCTACAGGAAAAACAACAAAGGTACTAGGGAATATTAAACCCCCACCCCCGTTAAACCTTAAATTCCTTTGGGAAAAACAACAAAGGTACTACAGAATATTGAACCCCCACCCCCGTTAAACTTTACATTCGATTGGGAAGATCAACAAAGGTATTAGGGAATATTAAAGTCCCACCCCAGTTAAACTTTACATGCGTTGGATATCTTCAATAAGGGTTTAATTCCCCCGCCCTCGTTAAACTTCTACATTCATTGAAGATCTTCAACAAGGGTTTAATTCTCCCACCCCCGCTAAACTTCTACATTAATTGAAGATCTTCAATAAGGGTTTATATAATTATCCCCCCCCGTTAAACTTCTACCATCATTGAGGATCTTCAATAAGGGTTTAATTCTTCCCCCGTTAAACTTCTACCATCATTGAGGATCTTCAATAAGGGTTTAATTCTCCCACCCGGGTCAAACTTCTACATTCATTGAAGATCTTCAATAAGGGTTTAATTCTCCCACCCTCGTTAAACTTCTGATCTTCAAATGATGATGATGATGATGATGATGCGTCGCCTGTCGTCATTACGGGTCCGGCAAAGCCCAGGCATTTGCCGTATATATATATAGCATATATATATATATATTGCATATATATATATATATATATATCATATATGTGGCCATACGATCTATAAATGTATACATGTTTGATTAACATGTTTTGGTATGTGTATATATATATATTTAATATATATATATACACATTATAGATACTCTCTTGCACATAGGCACATGAGAATCACCCAGTGGAGCCAATCTCAGGCGCTGGAAATGCTGCGCAGCTTGTTGTTTACCCACTTGGGGAAACGCTCCAAGAGTTTCTTGCCGTCAGTCTGGGATGCGTTGGTGAAAACGGATGAACCTGTCCTGTATAGATTATATATAGTGATATAGCAGCCAAGTTATAGTAGAACTGTAGATGTAACTATCTATAGTAATAGTGTGTATATATATATATATATGTGTGCGTGTATTGTATGTGTATATATATATATATACATATAGAGTACCATTCATAGATGAATGGTGGGCACCAATCTTGGATTTGTGACAAAAATACACATTCAATAAAGAAATGAGGCTGTGCATTGGCCATGGGTTAGTCTTGCGAGTTTCCAAGTCTTGGCAGCTGGGAATGTGGTCCTGAGAAGCCTGTCATTATCCATTAATAGTGTCTTTCTTAGTGTCCATTTCAATGGTCGGCTTGGCTTTAAGCCCAAAAAAACAAGCCATTGAATTCCACAGCAACGATTCTTCCAAAGACCAGTCCTTGGAGACTTTAAAAACCAGTCGTTGGATCCGCTGCTGGGTGGACAATGTGATCGGCTCACAAGCTCCGATCATTGGGATCTCCAAGGATTTCATTGTGACCTGGATGACTGAGGTGACATTTTCAGCATTATGTCAGATCCGAGTTTGCCCTTCAGGTTATACCCTGAGCACCAAAGGCATGGAAAGGGGGAGAGTTGAATGCTTCCTGCACGGTTGTTCATTGACTTCTACTGGGTCCACGATTGAGTCTTAGATTTTGAATCTTTGGAAAACATACGTGCACCTGAAGCCATAGAAATGTGAATCCTACAAGATGTTAGCTATGTTCAGGAACTGAGCCAACTTTTTGGGGCAGTACGCCCCCACCAATGATCCATAAATCCTCTATCGTGGTCAGAGAATATCACCATAAATCATCATCATTGTAGCCATAGAATTTGTGATACCAGTTTTACAATAGACATATTGTACATATATATATATATATGTAGTATGCAAGTGAATATGCCAATAACCATAGTATACCATAGTTATAATAAGTTGTTTTTTCCAGGATTATCTTCCAGCTGATGGGGATCGGAATCCCATGGTCATAGCCATAGAAGTAACCTCCCTCCGAAAGTAGACCGGATCGTTGAGATATGTTCATATCTGCACTACCTAAGTCACCATATAAATCACCATATAAATCAGCATATACACCATATACACCATATACACCATATACACCATATACACCATATACACCATATACACCATATACACTATATACACCATATCAATCACCATATACACCATATCAATCACCATATCAATCACCATATCAATCACCATATCAATCACCATATCAATCACCATTATCAATCACCATATCAATCACCATATCAATCACCATATCAATCACCATATACACCATATACATCATATAAATCACCATATAAACCATATACACCATATAAATCACCATCAGATAGCCACTGAACTCACGGCAGGCGATATGAGGACTACCTCTCTGCCTTTGAAGTGATCGATCCTGACTACGCGGTGGCGCTGGGGCGGGCAGTCGAGGCCGGTGGAGAGGGGGAAGCGGAATGGAGAGGTGGTAATGATGGCAATGTTGGTGATCATCCCATTATATCACAACCAAATGTTAGCTTATCAAAATGATAGTGATGGAATTGAACCAAAGATGGACCAAGATGAAGATATAACCAAGATGAAGATATAAATTGAAAATTATTAACATTGAATCAGGAGAGAATAAAACACTGACTTCAACTGATGCCTGCAATGATGGAACGTCTGGGATGTTCAACGTTCTGGGGAGAATTGCCTGGAGTCAGGTTGCTGAATTGAATCGATCCAATTTTCCAAAATTTTTGATGTGCAAGGCGTCTAGGGTTTTCAACGGTCACCTTCAGATGGTTTTTGGAGATACTTTCTCCAAGCATTGGCGGGGTGATGTTCAGTGAAATTCAACGCCGTGCTGCAAAGTGTTTCTTCCAAAAGGGCCGGGCTTTGAGAAACCGGAAAAACCCGAGAAAGCTGCTCCACGATTGGTTCATTTCATGACCATTATCCAAAGTATATGGAGGTTTCCTAAGATGGTTTCCTAAGATGGGGGATCCCCAGTCGTCAGAGTCGTCACCATGGCTTTCAATGAGTTTCAAGTCCCAACAGTCATGGTCAGATTGCAGGGCGCTTCCGAGCGAATCGATGAGGAGGTTTTTTGTCTGCAGCCAGATCTTTCAACTGAAGCCATCATTGTAATCCAATGCATGTATGATACTGTGTACGGGCCAGCGAAATCTGAATCACCAGTTGAAAACGGTGGTAAATTCCATGTTTATCCCAGTATTTATTGGCTTTCAATCATCCGTTAGGTGGTGCAGGATTTCGCAACCACCTACTGGTAATTTAACATAGCTATTGAAAATGACCATAGAAATAGTAGATTTATCTGTGAAAAGTGGGGATTGTCCATAGCTATGTAAACGTTTACCAGAGGGGTACCGTATTTAAGGTTTATACCTTGATTTTTATGATTTGAAACGACGTTGATATCCAGATCCTCGGATGAAACGATGTTTTGGCCCTTGATTTTGCTGGGCTTTACCGTTGTTTTAGCATGCAAAGTGAACCAATATTGCCATCATATAGTTGGATGTTAGTCTGTAGATTTCCACCCTTAAATTGGGGGAACTCGCCGAAAACTCGTTGATGATCAACCCACCGATCCGTGGATTTGCTGATGTGTTTTGCATGTTTTTTTACGTTTCCTAGTGGGAAAATCCAGAGAATTTCTGGGGAGCCCTGCCGAGGGCTTTCTGCCACGGGCTGCCCTTTGTGCGGTGTTCGCCCGAGCGGCCTATGGTGCTCTCATGCAAAAGGCAGCTGGGTTTGTCATGGTTTATTCAAAAATCATGGATTTCTATAATTAATATACGTATATATACAATTATATACATATATATATATATATATTATATATTATATTATATTATATTATATTATCATATTATATTATTTTATATTATATTATATTGTATTATATTATTTTATTATATTATATTTTATTATATTATATTATATTATATATTAGTTTATACACAGATATGCCAAAAAGGCGATTTTGAATGGGACACACTATGATAAAGCCTTAGTTTCAAGCAACATGTTTCAACCACAGTTGGCATATTCTTCATGGGCTGGCTCAGCCATCCAGATACGGGGGAACTTCCGGGATGGCTCGCGGCATTGAGGCAATCCCTCGCCAAAAGCCACTGAATCCGACCAAGCTTCGGAGTGGTTCAACCAGGGCTCTTCTTCAAAGTTCTTCAAACCATGCTGAAAAAACAACATAGGGAAAATAGGGAAAACCATGGGAAAATTGTGATTTATATGGAAAGATCCAGCATTTTTGAATGGGTAAATCAACTACTGATTGGTGGTTTGGAACATGAATTTTATGACTTTCCATATATTGGGAAGGTGATCATCCCAACTGACGAACTCTATCATTTTTCAGAAGAAAAATCCCAACATGTTGGGAAAAAAAACATTCATTGGGTTGGTTTACAGTAAAATTTACAGGAAACCCCATATTTAATGGTAAAAACCATGGTTTCCTGTAGATTTTCCCTTAAACCAATCCAATTTTGCACATGTGTTCACCACTTTCGTTACATCTTCGATGGCCAAAAACTCCATGATGTCACGATTTCCGTTACCGGCAGCGGCAGCAGGGAGCAGGCGATCGTGTGAGTGGTTTCCTGGGTCAAGCGGCGAAGTCCTATGCCGGGAACTTCAAGGATGAAGACCACACGGAGGCGGAGATCGCATGAGATCTGGATGGTGGTTTCAAACATGGTTTGCGTACTTTTTTCCATTTTATATATGGGATGTCATCCCAAACCCATTGACGAACTCATTTTTTTAAGATGGTTATTGCACCACCAACCAGATATCTTTGGCAACGTTTAGACATACTGTGGATGGAAGATATCCTGCATCACCTAACGGATGGTTGAAACCCTATGAATAATGGGATAAACCACCTATCAACTGGTGCAGGATTTCTTCCATCCACCGTATTATCATGATACTTAGAAGTGAGTATTATCATGATACAGGGCCACAATTTGTTTGGGGCGCCATATTCAAAGGTGCTAGGGCTGAAATCACCACTATTAGTTATTGTTGAATCCAAAAAGTGGGAGGATTGGCATGGGAATGGGCTGTGAAGATCTATGTTTTTGAGGAGGTTGGAACCATTTCAGAATGATGAAGTTTTGTTCAGCAAAGCATTTCAACTGTGTTTTTAATTTTCCATCCGCAGTTCGACCATTCAAATCGTGGCCAAGGCCCAGATCTTGGGGGTCATAAAAAAGCCATGGACGACTTGCCGAGATGTCTGAAAAAGAGCACAGAATTCGTTCGAGAATTCGAGGACCTACATCTCATTACGTAACAAACAAGCCAGATTGCATGGAATCCCTAGATTCATCGATACATCAGGTGCCTCCCGAGGAGTTGCCGGATGGATCAAAATGGTCAAAAGCTATGAAATTACCAAATAACTGGGTGAAGAACCATCCATTAACGAGCTATGCCTTAGGGTACCATTCAGGTACCAGGGTTTGATAATATATATATATAATATATATATATATATATACCTATATATCTATATATACCTATATATCTATATTATATATCCTATAATATGTATACATATAATATATTTCCTATAATATGCATACAGTATATATATATACATGCACGTTAATATATATATATATATATATACACATACACATTAATATATATATATATGATAATATTATATATATATATATTATATAATACATTTTATGTTGGCCAACATTATATATGTATATATTATAGATCACTTGCATTCACTTACTGTACGTGGCTCCCGCATATCCCATAAATCTCCAGGCTTTCGTTGAGCTCACCGGTGCCAAACGTGAAGATATTGTCTTGGCACATTGGAGCCTTGTGATGGGTTATGGGTGCCAGCTGGGTATAGTAAGCCCCACCAAAATGGTGACAAGGTCACATCATTTCGATTCTGCACTAAAATTTAGTAGCGCTCTGATTTGTTTCCTCTTTTTGAGTTTTTTTTAAATACCGCAAAAAGAGGCATTAATGACCATGGAAATTGGGATAGTTCAACCAATGGGATGGCTGAAACAGCCATGAACTGACTGAAATAAAGCCGGTCCCTTGACTGTGACGCGAAGCACTTGGGCACTCAAAACCAAGGACGACTAAAGCCCTAAACATGACCACATTTATCCAAATTCAGTGGTTCCTATCTGGCCTGTTATAAGTCATACCAGTTATACCTAGTTCGAAGCCATTCATCCACGAACCAAATTCAGTGGTTATGAACCTCTTACGACCGTGAGATGATCTCCCAAGTCTTCTGTGTCTTGGGATGTTTTGGGTAGTTGTGGGTAGCTGTTCAGAAATCATTCATGTTGATACAGTGTATTGGTATGTATTGGTATGTCTTGGTTGAATGGCTAGGCTGTGTTCACAGAAGTTGCTCGGTCCAACTCTTTCTCCTCGAGACTGGAAAAATGCCATTGATTCGTTTGGAGTTTAGACTAGCCTCTGGTAATGAATGACTAACATAGCTATGGAAAGTCACCATTTTCAACGGGTAAATCCACTATAGCCATTTTCAATAGCAAACTGTTAGTTTACCAGAGGGTACCATTTGTATTGCGGATGATCGTCCGAATTCCCTTCAATTCACCCTGAGGGTCTCCTCTCAGGACTGAGAAGCCGTTTGAACCTGCCTATGTGGTCTTTTGGGTCCACCGAATGCGTTGGCTACTGGGCAGAGCTGGGAGAACAGTGGGTCGCCATTGATGTTTGTGGATTCTAAAGAAACCGCTTGAATTAGATAGTGTGTCCCTATGTCCTTTTAGTTAGTTTTTGTTAACGCGTGTTTGCATGGTTTTATGTGTTTTTACCCTTTCTTGCTGGCCACTTCTTGTCGGAAAACAGCTCAAAGCAGCACTTCTAGGGGCAAGCGCAGTTGCCAAATGGCAAGTGACTTTCTTTTTCGACCGTGGGGCTGCACTTTTCTCATAAGCCTCAGTGGGGTAACCATGAACAGTACCCTCTGGTAAACGTTAACGTAACTGTGGAAAGATCCACCATTTTCAATAGGTAAACCCACTATTTCTATGGCCATTGGCCATGTTCAATAGTTTTTTGTATGTTTACCGGAGGGTATATCATATCTTCCCATATATCCTGGTACTTCAAACGTGGCTTCCTGGAAAATCACCCTAATAAAAATCGTTGAGAAATCACCAGGTATTTTTCTAGCTATTAGCCATGGCTTCCCTACTGCTGATTGATGATGATTTGGGGATTATACTATGCTAGATATGTAGGGGATAAAGAAAAAATCGATGAGGGAAAAGCCTATCAACTTACCTCATCTAATTTTGGTGGAATTCTTAGGGACCCCCTTGCCATGGTACTCCTCTTGCCATAAGCCTCTCAGTCCCAGAAGAAACCCCTCTTCTGTATGGGAAGCGTATGGGCATAGCAGTACCATCATTGATATCGTTGGGGGTCCCAAGAAAAATGTGGTGCCCCCCAGTTTTGTTTGTTGACGTATAAATCCCATCAAGTAATCTTAAGATAGTATAGATATATCTACTATAAATATCATATCTATAAACCATAGTTAACCTAGTTATGTTCACCAACTTAGCTATGGGGGCACTCATCCACCACATCCCACTCAAAAAAGACAAAAAACACATGAAAAGTCTAGTCACATGAAAATCCCCATGAAAAATCCCACAGTCATGGCCATTAACAGTTGTAAATGGAAATATCACCCCCAGAACTAAGGTATACTAAGGTTATATATCATATTTCTATCATTATAAACCTATATAAACCCATGAAAAAAATGCCAAATTGGGCCATGATTTCATCCCACGTTGTCATCATTTCACCTATGGCGGAGGCTGGTCCTCTCGGTGCGCGGCAGCTGCGAGTGGTCCTCGGTGCTCACGGACGTGGCGGCCGAGGAGAGCTTGCTGGCGGGCGGCCTGGCGCACAGCGGCATGGCACGGGCTGCCAGGTGGACCCCGTGGGCCCCCCGTGCGCCCTTCTTGGGGTGGAAGATGGTGATGGGAAGATGTTTTTTATATATGATGTATATGAATGTAGAAAAATGATGCATGTAAGATTGTAGATGATTGTATACGATGTATATGCATATGATTGTATGTACTAGGATATATTGGTTTACAAAGATGTATATGATGTATATTTATGTGTGTATACGTATGTAAACATGATATGATATGCTATTCTATGATGTGATATACATGTCCAATGTATAGACCCTGAAATTGCAGAGAAAATATGAATATGCAGAGGATGGTTCCGGACTGTTTGCCATTTAGATTGGTATTGTGATAACATATTACATTTGAATGTGCATCCAAGGTGTATGTGGTTGACACCATAGTCACTGTTCCTTAAGTATGGGTCAACATTTTCACACCTGGCCTCAGGTTTGAGTCAATTTTCAGTATTCACCATCTAATTGTTGGGATACCCCGATACCTATTTCAGCCATTTATAACTGACTCACTAAGATCCGCGACCGAAGCCTGAAATGATGATTTACATCTGCGAAGTATTTCCTTATGCCTTATTTCAGTTCGGTAAATTGTGATCAATTGCCACAGTTATGGCCATTTACCAGTTATAACTGGTTTTAAATGGGATTATACATTCTATAAATGGGGTTATAAGTACTTATAACTAATAAATGGCCATAACTGTATGATACAACTGAAGGGATGGAATTGATGGATGGTTTAAAACCCATTCTGCTGGGGATTCCTACAAGCGACAAGCAAAAAAAAACCTTCCAAAATCCGCCTTAAGCCTCCAAAATGTGGTACCAACCAATTATAAACGGATACAGTAGGTCCGGTAATTATTTTCGATTGCTGCTTATTCCAACTATATCACTGAATTATTAAGCATTACGAAGATGGATTGTTGTTCATCTTTGGATAGACACTGCATATGCATTTATTTGGCTCCCGTGGCCCTTCACTTAAGAGTCCGCATTGGATACAATGTGAGGCCCCCCAGTGATGTTTGTTGGTTTAGATTCGCCCCAGTATAACTAGTTCGTTATAAGTACCATAAACCATACAGTTATGGCCATTTATTAGTTATAAGTACTTATAACCCCATTTATAGAATGTATGATCCCATTTATAACCAGTTATAACTGGTAAATGGCCATATCTGTAGTTATTGGAGTTATGTGAACCCCAACTGAACGCTATCGTGGCCGGGGGCCTCACATTGGACTCTGCCGTGAGTTCGGTCCTGTGGCAGGTGGATTTTGACCACGGCCGGGCAGTGCATGGCTGAAGCTCTTGCTGAGCGAGATGAGTGTCCAAGTTGCGTTAAACGCGAAAGCGAGGGTGGCTTTCAACTGGGCAAGTGACCGGTGGATAAAGGATCAAAACCGAACACTGTAATGATATATACATGTACAATATATATATAATATAATATAAATATAATATAATATAATATAACATAATATAATATAATATAATATATTATATTTAATATAATTATAATAGAATATAATATAATATAAATATGATAATATAATTTAATTTAATATAATATAATATAAAAAATATATGTATGTATATATATACACATGATGTATGATATATATATATATATAATATAGTTCTATATATATATATATATTGGACATAGCCTTCCCCACAGACCACCAAAACTATCCACCTCAGTAAGGATTTCCGCCACCCTGCCCTCTGTGGAAGTCGCTGGAGGTATCGCCTGGTTTGTACTGGCCATTCTCTGGGTGCCGATGTGGCTGAACTTGCACCTCTGCAATGAGATGAATGTGACTGGTTGGTGGTTTCAAGCATGGCTTTTATTTTCCATAATATATGGAGTAATCCTTCCCATTGACTAATATTTTTTAGAGGGGCTGAAACCACTAACCAGGTGAAGTGCCACCTTCCCAGCATGAGACCAGGGCAAGATACATGGAGACACTGGTAATTGAACAGTTTGCTAAAGAAAATCAACATGTTTCTTCGGGTCTGAATATAAAGGGATCCTTTTCCATAGCAAACTGCTAAATTACGGGAGGATATCCTGGGACATATTCTCCAAAAGTGATTGTGTTTTTTCTGGGCATGCGCACATGTAAGGCAGACCTGCTGCTGACCTAGGAAACACCATTTGTCAAGAATTTGTTTTAGCGAAAAGTCCAAATAGTTTTGTAACTAGGCAGTTCCAAAATAAGTTCATTTCAGACTTCATGATTTCTACCGATTTGCAAGGACTTATACATACATGCTGGCAGCGCGATCCCACAAAGCATTCTGTTGGCACCATAGATGGCTTGGGACCACTGGGCTATGTACATTATGTAGTGGTTCACCCACCTCATGTGGGAAGAATTACAGGAAGTCCCGGACTTACCATTCTTGAGTTGGTTTTCCCCACCTTTCATCATGTATCCATGTGTATTTATGTATATAGATGCAAGTAATCCATGGTTTTGTTGCGTGTTACTTTGCCTTTGTTGCGTTGTACTAGATTTTTGTGCTGATTAAGTTAAATCCCGGTTCTCTCCCATTGTTTGCATATCACACACCCAGTCTTATTGGCATGTTGTTTGTTTGGTACTCGTATGGGTTAAACTTGGACATTGCGGACATTGGATGGTTAAGAAACTTGGTCAACTAGACTTGAGGAGGATGAGATACTTGGAATACTTAGATACCCTAACAAAATTGTCTCAATCTCAAGAACTTCCTATCATCGTCGCTACGATGTAGATATATGAAATACCAAATAGATATTTGATTCTACAGAGTGATCATATAGCAACGTCCATACGATATTATTTGTAAAGATAATATAATATCGTCAGTTATGAATTGTTATATAATTATATATATATATATATTATACTGAGCTATATATATGTGTTATATACTATTGATTTACAGATTTACAGTATATACATTGTGTTATTTATCTCATATAGTTATGTTATGTTGTATATATATATTATATATATATATTATGATATATATATATATACACATACATGTATGGTATACCCCCCTCCTCACTGCAAGGTCGCAGTGATGCTCAGGGAAGGCGACACAAGCCCCACGGACATCCCCAAGTGCTTGGGTGGGCGCCAGGATCTCGAGGCTGGAAGATCCAGGGGATCAAAAATGATACCCTCTGGTAATTTACCTATGGAAAATAGCTATATGATCATCAGGGTTAATCATAATTTACCAGTTTTTTGATAATAGCTATAAGATAATACTAGTTAACTGATAATCATTACCAACCGAATTGATTTACTTATGAAATAGCTATAGTTACTATAGTTAAACGAGCCATAAAAACCGAATCGACTTTCGAAGAAAAGTTACTCACATACCACGCGGATGGAAGGTTGCGAAATCCGATTCACCACCAATTTTGGATGGTTGAAACATGTTGAAACCCTATAAATAATGGGATGTGTACCATCTATCAACTGGTGATTCGGATTTCGCTGGCCCATCCACAGTAGCTATAGAAAATGGCCCAGTCGAAATAGTTGATTTACCTATGAAACGATAGTGATGTTCCAGTTCACAAACTGTTAGTTTACCAGAGGGTAAATGATGCTTGATTGTTGCCTGATTGATGCTTCAGAAGGTTGGTGATTGGGAGTTATACTATAGCAAGGTGTTTGGTGATTTCTGATTAACCCATTCGTTTGTGTTTGTGGGGGGCCCAAACCCATTCTAACCCATCATAGTCAGGGTTGCTCCAACCGATTGCAGGTATATGATAACTGCTATTGGGGATACCGTGGTAAATTTACCTCTAGTTGGGATATGGGGTCCATAGAACCCGCATAGTTGATGTCCTTGATAGCTATAATTGTGACCACTTATGCTTCAATTGAAGCAGGAAAACCTAAACCATCCCTCATTCGAACCCAGGTTTATCATTTGGGTAAAACTTACCGAAGATCGGGCTTTTTTATGGGGCTTACCGCATTGTGGCAAAAACAGTGACTATTTGTCAACCAACGTCTTTTGGGTTCTTTAAAGGGCAAATTGTACACAAAGCCTGTAAATCACAGTGGCCAGTGACAACACTAATATATATATATATACATATGTATAGCTATTAGCTGATCTCTGGCGTATTGGAACTTATGATAGCCCCTAACTTTGGTGGGGAGTACTGTAAATCGCATTCACTAGTCTATGGTCCAAAGGTATATATCGTGGCAAAGATGATAAAAACTGGTGTTATCCACTATCCATCGGTAAAAAAGCAAGAATACTTGATACCTCAAAGAACCTCACCAGATATATTTATGATGTTTACTGTCTTGGGAAAAGATGTCAGTTTTATGCTTGAGAGATCCGCAACGACTCGGGATGGCTGGAATCCTAGTTTTTATCCTCTGGCAATCAAGCCCAGCATGGCCCATGGCTGGAAAATCCACCATATGGGGATGATCTTTGATGCCCATAAATTTTATGTTTTTCCCCACCTGCCAGGTGAGGGTTGTTAGATTTTATCTAAGTTGCCTGGTCCTCCTCCTCCTCCTCCTCCTCTCCTCCTCCTCTCGTTGTCCTCCTCCTCTCGTTGTCCTCCTCGTCCTCCTGCTCAACTGCGACTCGCGATCCACAGTGTTCTCTGTCGGACCTCAACCACGACC
>Ga0126342_10007703_pt1 | contig 19268 bp, 16 predicted proteins | sample Cyp1metagenome_FD_92528 | JGI IMG/M metagenome (GOLD analysis project Ga0126342, IMG submission 92528) | Coral microbial communities from Lord Howe Island, Old Settlement Bay, Australia - Cyphastrea 1 metagenome | ecosystem: Host-associated > Invertebrates > Cnidaria > Coral ... | reverse complement strand
TGTCCGTGGGCAATGGTCTGCTGGGAATGGCTGACATCTTGGCCTTTGCCTTTGGCTTTGCCTGGGGCTCGGCTTTGGCACCAACACCCTTGGCAAGGGCGGAGCCAGTGCCTGCCAGACGCTGAGCTGCAGTGACTGGTTTCTTGCCTTCCTCCACCACAGCAGCCGCAGACATTGGAGGCACCGGTGCAGACTTGGCTTTGGGTGCTGCACCAGCGCTTGCCGGGCTCAGAGTGTTGACACCTTGTCCGCCCGACCCACCAGTCATGGTAGCTGCCTTGCTGGTTGGGGCAGCAGGAGCGGTTGCTCCTCCCTGAGTGGTGGCGGCAGACTTCTTCTGCTCCTCAGCCTTTGGTGCCTCATCACGAGACTTGGCTGCAGCAGACACCTCAGCTGGCTTAGCCACTGGCACGACGCTTGGTGCCTGAGCAGGGGTGGTTGCTTGAGGGGCAGACATTGTTTCAGTCTACTTCTCTGAGGCAGGCTTTCACTAGATGAAAATTTGAGAGACACTGGCAGCGGAGCGCATGCAAATCGGAACCCGAAAGTTGTCTTCCATGACACTCGCAGTTCTGACAAACGTGCTCGGGCATTTGGTTGGTTCAATGAAACAAAAGTGGACACATGACAAAACCATATCCAAAAACCATGCTCTTTTGCTGCTAGCTAAATCAGGGAGATGGAGCCTTCCAGCTTTGCTCCTGGCTCTCCATGCAACTCCTCAACCTCATTCCCAAAAACAATTTTCCAACAAATTTCTTCACACAGGCTGAGGAATTGTGGATGGAGCACCTTCCAACTGATTGAAAATTTGAACGATCAGAAAGATGATTTACACAATTTGCCCGAACAAACCCGCAAAGTTCGCCCGGGCAGGCGCGCATGATGCGCGCCCAGTGATAGTCCAGCAGGGCTGACTACCAAAAAATCTGGGAGGTTCTGAACAAAAAACGAGGGGATCAATCGATGTGTGGCCTGCACTGGGTCAAAAGAAGCTAAGAAAACAGTGGAAAACATAGTTGAGAACTCCCCTGACTCCAGTCATGCTTTAGCACCTTGTGGTCCGAGCACGCTGACAAACAATTTATGTAAACGAAATCAAAGATTATGCCCTATCCCCACCTTGCATCGCGGCTCTTTCGGAAATGGAAAACATCGAGCGACCCGATCAAAATTTGTGATGCTTGCATCAAACAGCCAGAAACATGAGAATTCATCTAAAGAAACTAACCATCAGATTCATCAAAAAGCTGAGCATGTTAGAATTCATCTAAAGACATTTCATGAGAATTCAAGGGTCGTTAACTTCCGCCGCAACGGTGACCGTTGTGCCCAAACTGTGACAAAAAGACCTAGCAGACCTGCTTGTCGGTCTCAAGTGTCACTGTGGCCGTCTTGCCTGCGCGAGACACAGCGATGTTGTTAGTGATGGTACTGGATCTTTTGATTCGCTTACAATGGATTACCATCTGGTTATTTAACATAGCCATGGAAAATGGCCCATTTATAGATGGTTTACCTATTACAAATGGTGATTTTCCATGGCTATGTTAAATAACCAGAGGGTAAATCGTAAGATTGAATCCCAAGGCCAGAAAAACAAAAACAGTATTTTTGTTGAGGTGTTTTTTTTGGGCCATGGTTCTGGCATTTGTTTAGAACGTGAGTTAGTGTAGTTCATGATTCGGACCGTCTTCGGACGACCTTGGACCTTTGGGGAGCTGGAAAAAAATCCATGGCATTCCAAACGATGCTTCTTGCTTCCTTACCATCAGGCTATATACCCTCTGGTAAACTAACATAGCTATTGAAAATTGCCATTTATAGTTGATTTACCCATTAAAAATGGTGATTTTCTACAGTTATGTAAACGTTTACCAGAGGGGGTAATGCAAATTCATAAGGACTGTGGGTCACATAATGACGTAGAACAAGACCTAGCAAAACCACTATAGAAACATGAGTTAAACTCATAGAAATCATCGCCAAATAGTGGCCTGGCTCCATTTCGACCAAAAAGAAACCACCGATGTTGGTTTTTTTTTACGTAACTCGTCCCAGGAGCAAGTGGCCCATCATGGCCCATCCCACCCGAACCAAGACATCAACCAACTAGCGTAACTACCTTCTGGAAATATCTGGAAATCAAGCATGGCCAGCATGGCAAAGGACATTTCCCCAGTTCGATGATTGTCTGTCGCAACCTCCATTTAGTTCGGGGTGATGACAAGGGTAGAGACCACATCTGGTGCAAAAACGTCCCCATTCTTTCCTAAAATCCCCCATTTTTTCAGGTTTAACCGGCTTAACCCTCCTAAAAGATCAGGGAAAAAATCACTCCCATCTTCCATCACCCATCCCGAAATTCCGCGTTCCGGCACCGTTCAAGACATCCTTCACGCCCAGCTCCGTGAAGATCTGCTCGTACTGCAGCGCCGCGTTGCTCCAGGTGAACTCGGCCGCCGCCGCCATGGCGGCCTGCTTCATCTTCACCACCTGACGAACAGCTAAGAGCTCTGAAGTGCCAAAAAAACATCGGAGATCGGTGGATTTTGCCATGATTTTGCCATGATTTTGCCATAAAACCTGGTGGTAAAAAAACATGAATGATGTGAATAAATGCAGATGAACGTCTCATTGTGGCTGATAACAAAGCCTTTTCTTGACCAGGTACATTCAGAACACCCTACCCTCTGGTAATCAAACAAAACTTCAATTGAAAATCTTAGCTTTCATGGTTTTGTTAATGGGCAAGCATCTATAAATGGGGGATTTTCTATTGCCATGTTTGATTACCAGAGGGTAGATTCAGAAGCTCCTATTTCATAATGCAACCAAAATGAACTGGGCACTGCTCCAGTGAGCTATGAAAAATACATCGTCTTTCCCATCTCGTTCTGGTGGTCGGTTGATAGGTATCCCTTCTGTGGGTTATAGCAATCCCCAATTCACCAGGTAAGTACAACCCATAACCCCTAATAAAGTGAATATTCATAAGCCCACTTCATCTCCCAATTACATTCCCACATGTTTAATTCACATCTCCGGGTTTGTGATGATGGACATGTTGAATGACATGCCAAGGTCTTTCAAGAATCAAACATGTTCCATGATATATTCCAGTCCATATCCAAATGAATAAGAACTATATGGCCCTTATATATATATATATCCATGATATTTCAGACATGTTCGAAATATATCCGTATAAAAATCCAGTATATTATATATATATATATTTATAAAAGATATAAACCCATATATCAGATATTTTTGTATATGGCTTTGTCTTAGAATAGGCCACTCCAATCCCCGCCTTGGCCGGTTCCTCGGTGAAGAGTTTCGTGGCTCGCTTCAGCGCTTGAGAGATGGCACTCACCGACTCCTGATCAATGGGATTGATGGGGGACTAATAGGGAAATCATCAACAAAAATGGAGATATTGATATTGAATGATATTGATATTAAATGGTTATAATTAATTGTGATTCATGGTGATTAATGATAATGGGATTTATCCTCTGGTAATTTGTTACAGTTTGATATTGAACATCATCCATTTAGTTCAACTTAGTTCGTTGAATTACCTACTTTTACATGGTGATTTTCCAGTTCGCTATGTTAGTTTACCAGAGGATAACCATGGGGAAAATGATGGAAAACGATTGTGGGAAATTGATTTGAATTATTGGCAAATTATGGAAACATCATCGAAAACATGTATTTTTGTTTACCCCAAGTTCTTTGCCAAAGTTTACAAAGTGATATGATTATATAACATATGTATATATATATATAGAGGATGTAATATGGACACAAAATGGGATATGTATAACCAACTTGATATGATTTGGCCGTGTCCATCCATAGTGAGACACTTGTGGGAAAATCATATCAAATTTGTGGGATATTTACGGCACATGTTGGGATGCATATCACTATTCTTGAATATTATCTGGATTTTTCATGGTGTATTATGGGATATATTTCATCAGTACCATGACTGGTTGGTGGTATACCTACCTCTCTGAAAAATCATGGAGTGAAAGTCAGTTGGGATGATGAAATTCCCCATATATGGAAAGTCATATAAAATTCCATGGTTCCAAACCACCAACCAGTATATAATGTCAACATGATTAAACCATTTTTTTGAAAACCATCCTTTTAGTATGAACAATTTAACCAATTACTCTTGTAATCCATTACCAAACAATTGTAAAACATTATTTGAGTTCGTCCAGAAATCGTTTACCGTCAGATTCTGCAAAGTGGGGCCCCCTAGATAGCTAAGTTGGTTTATAACTCCAATAACTATGATTTATGGTACTTATAACTATAGTTACTGGGGTTTATAAACCAACAAACATCACTGGGGGGGTACCACATTGTGGTCATGGGGAAAATCATGGGAAAATCACGGCTGGAGATGCTGATGGGTGAAATGAGCATCGCTTGAAAAAGCGTCGTTCCCATGGGTCAAATCCATGGGGGACCCGAGTTACGCTACTGGTTGCCAACCAATACTGGTTGATAGTCTAATGACTTGGATGATTTAGTGGTTAAAACCATATATAATTCATGCAAAATTACTATTTCTGGTGAACAAAATGAAACTCCATAGTAGCTTAAACCAAACAACCAAATATTCTGTAGTTACAAGGGTCATAAGTTAAAATACGGAAAAGGTAACATTTAAATGTGTCTAGCCAAAGATTATAGAGTTATCAAGCTATCACTTTAATTTATTTGTTAAAGACAGCCTCTGTTTCCAACCTTATCAACATTATTTGCTCAAAAAGGATTGCTGATTGCTGATCTTTCTGCTGCAGGTTGACACTATACCGAATACTAAATTAAGAAAATGCGAAGAATTTGAGGGAACCTAGACTGCCACCTTTCGGATTCTTATACTGCAGCCCAACAAACCACCAATTTGTGGATGAAATGATACTTACCACCTATTTATAGTATAGTGATATTAGGGCTGGTTAAGAAATTAGAGTTATCACATTAGCCAATTAACTGATAGAGACGGTCTTCTTCCATTTAACTCACCAGCTTCCATTTCAATCTATGAACATTAACCACATTCTTCACCAACCATAGAAGATATAGAAGTTTCTTGGCCCATCCCTGGCTTCGAAGTTGCTCCTCCTCAATGACTGCCTCCACGGTCATCTCCTTCTCTGTCCAGAGACCGTTGACGCCATCCTGTCGTGGCGATCTCACAACACCCCAGTAGTTATCATCTGTCGGTGTTGTTACCGTCCAAAAAAAGGGGATTGAACCGGAAATTTAGAGGGACGCCTGAAAATGTTTTTGGCTGTTTTGAGGGAAAGATTACATTGGCTTCACACCAAAAAAATGGGCGAACCGAATGCCGGTAGATGGCCCAGGGCCGTGACTTCACCAACCAGTTCGCGGCTGCTCGGTGTGTTTTTTATGATCAGAATGGAAAAATTGAGTTGAAAATCATCAACCAGTTTCACGTGTGGTTGGATCTCTGGAGTTTGAACAAAAAACTTACTGGTGCGTTTTACGCAGGGAATTTTCGGAAATGATCCCAGTCATCACTAGTAATAATCATCCCAGCAACCCCCAGCAACCCCCAGCAACCCGTCCATTCCCTACGTTTAGCACCAGTAAGAAAAGCAAAGTTGAAATCACCCCCAAGGATACAATTTTTCTTGCGTGTTTTTTTTGGATTTTCCTCTGAAACCAACTTCGGGATTGTGGTTCCAGCCCGTTGACCAACTCCGATTTTGTGGTAGCCGGGCTACTCCCCTGAAAACCAACATGTAACATGTTGAACATAAACACGACTTGGACCAAACACAGATTCTCCTATTGCCCATAGGATCCATGTATGCTATATATGGTAACATGGATCCCATCAATATACCCCAGTCATGTTAGCATATATATATATACCATACGTGGATCCGTCATGGGTTGGAAATTGCCCTGTCATCCAATCTTCGCCACCTTCTTGGAACCACCAGTTTTGTTGCTCAGCGGGCACCAAAAACTGGGTGGTTCCACATCAAATTTCATTGCGAAGCCTCAATTAAAAAAACGACCTTGTTTTGGTTAAACATGGTTACCCTCTGGTAAACGTTTACATAACTATGGAACATCACCATTTTTAATGGGTATAAATACACTATTTCTATGGCAATGTCCAATAGCAAACTGTTAGTTTACCAGAGAGTAGACCATGGTTCAACACCAAGTTTTGGTTAAACTCACCGGGTCAACCACGATTTTTCTCGTTTCACTCGCCATTTCCCCCACTTTCCCCCCGGCCTCCACGGTGTCTTTCAAGCCACCGGTGGGCGCCACAATGGGCAGCGTTCCCAGGCGCATGGCCTCCATCTGGACCAGGCCGCAAGGCTCCCACCTTGGATTTTACCATTTGGTTATGGTTTATACAAAGTGGTGCCCCAGTTCGATAGCTATATAAGTTGATGGTTTATAACTCCAATTTCACTAGGACTTATGGTAGATATATCTCTGGTTGATGAAATTCCCAATATATAAAAATGGTGATGACTGGATCAAAAAATACCCAGTGAACGAAGAAAAAACACCATCGATCTGAAATCCATATGAATGGGATATTAATGGGATATTTATATATATATATATATTAATGGGATATGATATAGTTAATGACTAACCATGCTATAATCATGGGATTTAATGAATAATGTGGGAAAAACCATGTCATAAACCAGCCATGACTGGGAATGGTGGTTTATACCACCTATAGAGTCATGGTGATGACTGAGAAATGGTGCAAATGGCATTGTTGTAACCACCAACCAGTGATATATCAATGGTGATTACTCTATATCTACATATATCTACATATATCTACTATATGTTATATATTCTATAGATATTTTCATAGATATGAACAGTGATAACCTCTGGTAAACAAACAGTTTGCTATTGAAAATGGCCCATGTATATAGTGGATTTACCCATTAAAAATTGTTGTTTTCCAGTTCGCTATGTTAAATTACCAGAGGGTATATCAATGGTGATTAGTATATACCAGTATCTACAATATGTTATATATTCTATAGATATTTTCATATAGATAATTTAAATATATTAATGGGGAGTCATATTCTGGAGGTTAATATCATGAAGGAGAATATACTTAATGGCTTAATGGGGATTTATGTATATTATTCCATCCACATTTTACATCTATGATATATTACCCTCTGGTAAACTATCATGACTATGGAAAATCGCCATTTTTTTATGGGTAAGTTGCCACTATTTCTATGGCCATGTTCCGTAGAAAACTGTTAGTTTACCAGAGGGTAACACTGGTATGTCACTATATATCATGAAGTATTGATTACTGTATGCATATATATATACATGGATATATCAGTATATCAATGGGGACTACTATATTTGCTGAAGTTGAAGTATATGAATGCGGATTCGTATACATTGTTGGGAGTGCCAAATATGTTGTTAGTAATATGTTTGTGATATATTGGTGATATGGATTCTAAATGATCAACATTTAATATCCTTAACATATGTTATAGAATCCATAGATCTATGATGGAACAAATCCTGCACCACCAACCGGATGGTTGATAAATAATGGGATAAATCACAGCCCTCAACTGGTGCAGGATTTCGCTGGCCCATCCACAGTATGCATCTTGCACTAATATCAGTGATATATGGATATGGGATCGATAGATTCATAGTGTCATATATCATATAGTAATACTAAGATTACACATATATATATATATATATATATATTCTAAACCATAGATAGGTTTATATATATATATAATTATATATATAATAGATTCGTGATATGGCTTCGGTATATGAATAAGATTTAGTCATGTTAACATATATGTGTTCTTAATCTGGGATTATTTGTTTGTTTTGAACCTTAGCCTATCCGCACTCATCAGGGATTGACATCAACTGGTTGGTGCTTGACCTACCCCTCTGAAAAATGATGGACCGAATTTCGTCACTTGGGAGGATTATTCCATTCCCAAGAAATGATGGGAAAGTCATGTCATCTATTCCATGGTTCCAAAGCACCACCAAGCAGTCAAATCATGATCTTTTTCCACATTGTAACATTTGTAACCCACGAATACATCTTTCTTGACCTGACCATGTCCTGGGTTTAGAGACCATGTCCAGGACTTGGCGGGTCCAGCCTGGAAGGCAAGAGGGTGAAGTCGCATCCCGCCAGCAGGGCGTAACGCTCTGGGCCCATCCAGCCGGCATAGAAGAACTTCTCGGGGAACTTCTTCTCAACTGCCTGGAGGAATGTGAGGAATGTGTCATGGGTTCCATGGCTTAGATTCCGGTTGGATGATATGAGACCGAGACATTCAAAAATGTGGACCTTAGAGGCAGAGTGATTCCGGCTGTGGACATATACATATACATATACATATACATATACATATACATATACATATACATATACATATACATATACATATACATATACATATACACATACATACATATATATATACGTAGCATTTCACAGCATTTCCCACATGTTCGATCTATGGGACTGGACTCATTTACCCTTGACCTATTTTCGCTGCACGCCCATCCCACCTTGGTCTGTGCCACCAGATCAGCTCGTCCAGCCCCCACGATCACCACCTGCATCTCTGTGTCCTGCCGAATGGCACCAGAACTTGGCTGCCTCGAAGACCGAAAAAAAAAACACGCTGGATCTCCCAATAAATCCCCAATGATTTCGAATTTGGATGTTTTTCCCACATGTTCCGTCAAAAATGTCAAAATCAACAGAAGATTCCCACTGATTCCGGCGGTCGAATTTCCCATTTTCCATGTCAAAACTCCACCAAAAATCCACCAAAGCTCTACAGCCAAGGCCTCCAACACCTCCACCAAGGACTCCAAGAGCAGGTCATAGCCCTTCTGCGAGTCCAGGCGCCCGATGAAGCCTCCGAAACGCCCGCGAAAACATGGGAAAAATGGAGCCTGGCTATGGAAAACATTGGAAAACTAAGGTATATTTTTTTTTAAGGTGCCAAAATAGGGACTCAAACAAACATCTACTAAATTATACGAATATTGCACCACGGTCACCACAGCGCGATTTGGGAAAATGGCCGATTTTTGGAGACCCTGCACCTTTCTCGAACTAGTTCATAAGTCCATGAGTAAATATCTACCCATTTATGGCCAAAAATTGAGTTGAACTAGACTACCCATCCCGTCAGTGTCCCTGTATCTGGTTTGAATCAGCTGAACAATGCTGAAGAATTCTCAATTCAAGGGGTAGAGACAGTACCCCCGGAAAACTAACAGAAAAGTAGTTTACCATGATCTTAAAAAATCTCGATGGTACTTGACTTTCTACCTTTTTGGGGGTTGCTATCGTTGCTATAATTCACAAATGGGTGACTTTGAACTGCAAGGCTTGATTGGAAGAGGCAACTACCATTCCAAGAGGTGTGTCCAAACACCCAAGATTAGTCAGCCATTGAAATTCCTTGTGCCCCTGTTTTTTCACCAACATTGAAGCTCCCCGAATACAATAATCATTGAAGCTCCTCACTTTGGGATTCCACATAAACATTGTTCATATGTTAGTTGCAATGTGGGGCCCCCCAGTGATGTTAGTTGGTTTATATTCGCCCCAGTAACTATAGTTATAAGTACCATAAACCATAGTTATTGGAGTTATAAACCAACTTAGCTATCTTGGGGGCCCCACTTTGTGGGTATTGCCCGCAGTTTTTCCATGGCAATTATGGAAATTCCTCATATTTCCCTCATCCCAAATGGGAATGTTCGATGGATTTCAGAAGAATTCGCGGCTCTGGGATCTCTTGAAAAAAGGATCTTCTTCATCACTACCCTCTGGTAATCTGACTTGAAAAACCACCACTTTTAGAAGCTAAATCATCTACAAACGGGCTATGTTACGCTATGTTAGCTGGTTGGTGGTGCAATAAGCATCTTGAAAAATAGTCAATGGGAAGGATGACATCCCATATATGAAATGGAAAAATATGGAAAATAAAATTCATGTTCCAAACCACCAACCAGTTTCAAGTCATGTTGTGGTCCCAATTCACCCAAGGGATTCAACGGGATTACGGAATCCAAGGCACACATCAGTGGTCCAGTGCATCCGGTGAGGCCGTTCTGCGCGCGATAGGAGGCCTTCAACTCGCTCTTGGCAATGTCGCCTTGGCGAAACACAAAGTTTTGGAGAAATGCCAAGTTCTAAATTTGACTGAACTGGGAGATCTCGATTTTTTTAGAATGTGCCAATCAATTCATAGCTGTATATAGAAGATTATAAAAGTAGATATGAAGAAACACATACGTACCATGATGTTTGTATCTGGCTGAATTATTCCAAGTCACTCAAGTCGCTTTGGGTGATTTTGGATGGCTCCATATGGCTCCCCTTTCCATGTCCATGAGGCCATGATACGCTGGAAATGGTCCCCGAATGGCCATTGGGTAGGGAAAGTGATGACTGAGACATCTCCATCCACAGATTGGGTCCAAAACATATGATATAATCACCACATGTCATGCGGAATCTGGAGATATGCCAAGAGATGTGGGGAAGTGCCAGCTCTGGTGAGGAAAAAGGCCCCGTGAGGCCTTGTCTCTTATCTTGCAAGACATTATGTCTGGCTAAAACATGTTGATCCATACGAAATATGGTGTTTGAATGTGTTTGATCTTTTTCATCGCTTGGTAGAGATTGATTGGAACTCAAGATCTGCAGATGTTCGGGACCGACTAATTCTTACATGACGCTGGTATGGACAAAAATCAGACCTCAACTGGCAACTGGCAACTGCTTCTGAAATACCAAATATTTATGCTGGTGAGTTTTTTGTACATCCCATTTTTTTCGTAAAAGATCAAGTTGTACTCAAGTACCCAGTCAGTTTTGCCCCCATATCAGCCCATGAGGGATTCAGTTCTGCTTGGTACCCAAGCATGATCCCAGAGATGCTGCTCAGCGGCAAGTGGTGGAGTTATAGGGACCGCAACTCATCATGGTTTTGGTCACAAAGTTCCTGGGCGGGCCATGGGCGTGTCGAAAATTGTGTAAACATAGGGGCAAATCTTGGAACTTTCCCCAATTCCAGTGGTTTTTTCTGATGATTTTCCCATGATTTTGGTAAGCCCAGGTAACTCATCAAATGTGGCACTTGAAAACCCATAGAAAATGATGGGATCTGAATGATCCATTCCTGGAAAAATCCTCGACCAAAATGGGGAACTCATGGGATTTTTGCCTCTTTGATTTGCCGGAATGGGAAACATGATGATTGACCATCAAATGGGTATGGGTCAAGTCATTAGGTACCCCAATAATTGGATGGTTAATACATGTTAATACTAAACTAGACTAACAAAAAAGTGGTCCCACATCGGTCTTCCATTTTGACCCACATCCAAATGCTACACTCCCTTTTTTCTCCAACAACGCAGCCACCTCCAAGCTAAGAAACTGGGGACAGCGTCGGCGAAAGCCATGTTTTTTAAAAAAATGCAAGCATCACTCAATCAAATGAACTCATGTGGCGGCACAAAATCAAATGCTATACCCCCAAAATGTTAATTCTGATAGTCTGACATGGAAAATGAAAAACCAAAGCAGTGGATTTGGAAAGTGGTTCCATTTTTTTCGAACAAGCCTCGGGTGTGGATCAGAACCCGCTCAGTGGTACTCCTCCCAAAAAATGAAACAACCCTGGAAATCAAAAGTGGCAACTGAAAATGCCTTAACTTGGGGTGGCTTTTAAAAATCACTGGTTGTTTTTGGTGGGTCATCGGTGGGTCAGTAAGATTCAGTGTCCGCTCTAGTAGCTCAGTAGCTCTGATTTGCCGAGGCGAAATCCGTCTTTTTCAGTGTTGGACCATATGCTTCCAGCAGTGGAATTGATACACAGCACATGTTCTTGGAGGGAAAAAGAACTCACAAGAATGGTACAGTAACATAGCCATGGAAAATCACCATGCTATTAATAGGTAAACCATCTATTTCTATGGGCCATCTATACCATGGCTATGTTTGTCATAACCAGAGGGTAATGGGGATAACATGGGATATCCATATCCAACTCAAAATGAACAATCTCCTCCCATGCCCATGATAGAAAAAAACATGAGACGACCCTGTTTGTCAAATCCGCAGTTCATGAGACTGATAAGGTAAACCAGGCCCAGGGAGTGTAGCAGTTCCACATTTTTATCCACATTATTTTCCAGGATATTCTTGGATATTATCTGGATATAATGGTGTATGATGGGATATATTTCATCAATACCATGACTGCTTGGTGGGTTGAACCCCTCTGAAAAATATGACTTCGTCAGCTGGGATGATGATTCTTCCCAATATATGGAAAGTCATAATCTATTCATGTTCCGAAGCACCAACCAGTTATCCACCTGATTTTCCAGTGCACTGTGGGCATTCCCATGAGTATCCACAGATTTCTTGGTTCTCCTACTGAACTGGCCACTAAGCTGCTTGTCGCTGGGAGAGACACCTTCCTTGACGCCGTTCAAAATGCCTGGCGCGTTTGAATCTGATACCCTCCAGTAACATCTGGTTGGTGGTTTCAACCCCTCTGAAAAATATTAGTCAGTTGGGATGATTCTTCCCAATATATTGAAAAATAAAAAATGTTCCAAACCACCAACCAGACATAAAAATGTTCGTTGTCTTCAGGGTCTATGTTCTTTGCAAAAAGGGTATAGTTTTTGTTGGACTCCCCAAAAGCTGCAAAACGGCATCTTTCCAGCACGTGATCGATGATTGCCTCATCGTTTTTCCAGTTGCCCAATCTCCCGGATCCAAATTCACGGACCTGTGCACTTGCCCAAGGTGAAAAGAGACTCCAACTCAACACCTCAGGTGATCTAACAGAGCCATCGAAAAATGACCATGGCCATACCCTCTGGTAAACGTTTACATAACTATGGAACATCCACCATTTTTAATGGGAAAATCAATTATAAATTACCCATCTTACCCTCTGGTGTCATCAAAAATGGCCCCATAATGAAGGTCTAGGTTGGCAAAACCATCCAGAGATGAGGAAGGGTAAATGCTGTCTGAAAACAGGGCACCCCGGAAGTGGGGGAAGCAAATTGGCAAAGGGAAAGAACACGAAAGTGCGAGTCCATAAGTTTCATGGGCTATCATCATGTTCACTATTGCTCAATGGCCAATTGGATGTAGGAACATCCGAATACTGGCTACCTGGGGATTGACATGTAATGAGAATTATTCCCGAGAAATATCAATAAATGGGAGTATCATGCCTCAATAAACCATAATAATCCCATCCTAATATCAAACAAGCCCCAGAAACTATGGTTAGTACGCGATTTACACATATTTGGGACCATCTGGGGGGTGTTGTTCATACTAGGGAGATGGGATTCAAATCAAAGTTTTCAAAACCGCTCACCTGAGAAAACTCGCCAGGTCAACTTCAGTCCTAGCTTCACGCTGGAAATGAGGACTTATTGAGCAGAGCTTTTAACTCGTTTCCAAGCGGGATAATCCTCCAAGTGATTAAGAACCACCAAAAGTTAGGATATAACATCAGTATGTACCCCCCAATTAACTTGAACAAGTAGGATTAGTGTTTCATAGGGATTGTATCCAAATTTCTCCACACTTAAGAGATTTCACATGATGCAAAGCACCCCCGCGAGAGTTTGCATCGTAAGCCCGAACACACCACATCCTCCACAAATCGAAATTAATCGGATACTACTGTAATGGGTATAATATCTGTGGTAATCTCTAGTTGGCAATATATATATATAGTATCATGGGATCTATAATATATAACAGTATATTACATATATACGTACATATAATAATAGATAGCCCTTCTATCCTATTATCAACAAGCTCCCTATTAAATAACATACCAAGCAATTGTAGATATCCAATCATGGTATATTACAACATTTTGGAGAATAAACCCATAGGTAAATCCCATTGTATATAATATTATGTATACATGGGGTTCACCATATATGTATATATATATATATTATTATTATTATTATTATTATCATCACATATATAATTCTATATTATATCTCGGGGTCCAGCTACTCATTTCTTGACCCTTGAAGGTATCTTCCAACCTTCACCGAGCCACCCTTCTCCGGGTCGGTGCAGCACTCCACCGCATAGGACGGCGACACGGTCAACGCCCGGTCGCAGTAGCGCAGCCCGGCGGCCATGGTGTTCACGCAGGTGATCTGAAGCTGGTTTCACTAAAGAAAAATCCATGGGAATTCCAGGATCCTAATGGGATTATAATGGGATTATAGCCAGATACCCAAAAATGAAGAGATTTATGAAGCCTAGTGGGATTTTAGTGGGTTTATAGTGGGATTATAAAGTCCTAAAATGGGTATGGTATAGGATACTACCAGATTCCGATTCCCCTCCAGGATTTTGAACTCCTCAAATGGAGCTACTGTACCATATAAAGCCATAGAAATTGCGGGTTGCCCTGAAACTTCGCCTTTACATCGGCCTTATATATGGTAGGTACCTCCAATTTTGGTGCCTGAAATGGCAAAAAAAGGGTTGACTAACCAAAAAAAAACGGAGTCTATCAACAAACAATTTGCATTTAACAATTTAACTGACAAAAATAGATCTGAATCTACCGCCACATACCAACAACTATCTAATGTTGAACCATTTGGTTGATTACAACCTATGGCTTTAATTATGGTTATAGCATGTTATGGCAATGTTATACCCATCGAACAAAATACATTTGTTGACCAATAACAATTGAGATTTGACTTGATTGAACCAGCAAGAATTGATTTTTGACTTGATTTAACCAGCAAAAAAGGGGCATGTTTAAACCATTACTCAACAACAACTATGGCGATAATATGTGATAATCACCATGATTAAGAAAACCGTTTAGAACCAATGGTTATAACTTACAATGGATTAACGTTGAGATCTTTTCCAGGTTTTTCATGATCCAGGGTTGAACCATCCTGAGCCATCACCAATAATGGCTATAAAAATTTGTGAAGTTTACCATATGTTTGCATCATTTTATCAAACCAAATGATAATGGCTTGATGATGCTATGATCTATATATCATATATATCATATATAGCATATATATCATATAGATCATATAGATCATATATATCATATAGATCATATAGATGGTAAATAAGTTGATATTACCATCAGCCATTGGGATTAATAAGATGATGCTGAGAAAATAGCCATCAAATTGATGATAGGTTTCTTGACCCAGCATCACTCTACCAGCCCACATTGGGATGTGGATCTACGCAATCAGAAATCATGGTTCTTAAGCAGCAAAAAGGGTGAAACATGTTACATGGTTATACAAACCACCAAGCTGGTGGTTAATATGTGGTTATATAATATATGGTTATTACATGGTTAATGATGTTTAATGATGGTTAATATGTGTGGTTAATATACCTGGTTAATATATGGTTAATATTAATGGTTAATATATGGTTGTTACATGGTTAATGATGGTTAATGGAGCACTTGAGTTATCAAACACCAAGCTAGGTATCGCTTGTCCAAGGAAGAATCGAATTCCACCTGGATGTGCGACTTGATGCCTTCAATACACCATCTATACAAGGTGAGGCCCCCAACGATACCTAAGTAGGTGAACAGAACAGAACTGGAATAACGTTTGAGTTTATGGTAATTATATATAAACTATGTATAGTTAGATGGGGTTATAAACCAACTTACAACTGGGTCCCACTTTGTAGCAATGAAAGGTTCACCAGTTCTAGATGACTGACTATCCTTGTGAAAATGTACATATTGTTCAGGCTGTTGGTTTCAGTTCCTTTTGCAAGCAGTACAGTCGGTGGACCAAAAAATTACAATGCACCAACCCGGCAACGTGGTAAACTACGGTGGATGGTTGCGAAATCCTGCACCACCAATTTTGGATGGTTAAACCAGTTAATTAACCCCCTATAAATAATGGGATGTTTACCATCTATCAACTGGTGATTCGGATTTCGCTGGCCCATCCACCGTAATAATCACTCAACCGAAAAAAAGAGTTGCTGGATTGATCAATGGCCATTTCAGGAACCTAAATCGGAGGTACCTACCATATATAAGGGAATATCCCCACAAAATATAGCCTTATATGGTACTAACGTACCTCCATTTTAGGATCCTGAAATTACCATTGGATTGATTGGGTTTACCACATTGAGTACATACCCCAAGGATTCTCCCCTTTCCTTGCCACTGTGGGTTTCCGTCTCGCGTACCTTCTCGTTGTACTTGCCAATGCGCAAAGGCATCCTGGATGTCTCCGGGGCTGAAAATGATTCTCTTCCAATTAGTTTCAGTCATCTATCATTTGGATCCATTATTTGGGGGAATCTATAGTCCATTGGGTCTGTTATAAATTTTATTTTGGGCCATCTTGAGCCAATCTCATTGGAAGAGAGGACAGCACATGTGAAATAATGATTCTACAATACTGGTGGCTGTGCCTTTCTAGTCTACGATCTCAAAATTCACGCATGTTCTGTATGCAATTTCTGAACATAGACCCGCGTTGGCTGTTACCGGTTTTCAAAGTTGCAGATGTCCGATGTTTCCAACAGGTGGACCTACACCTATGTAGATGTTGTTCCAACATCTCAGAACAAAACGTGCCGAACGGTATTGTTACTCATGACACTCACAACATTATAAGATTATTATACATTGTCAATAATGTTCATGTTTGTCTTGATACTAGGAAAAAAACACAATGAAATTATATCCCAGATGTATACCGTCTATAATCCAGCATATGTAGCTATAATATAGTTATAATATGTATATATATATATGTATACAATAATAATATATAATACACACAGAAATATCATCATAAATAATCTTAGCCCCCATCAACAATCCACCCTTTCTGTCTTGAAGGTGATGCTGTCAATGTAACGCTCAGGGACGCCAAAGATGCCAGCCAGTCCCTCCTGAGAAAACCGAGGCGCTGACGAAAGTGGCCAAGATCTGTGAGTTCTTGAAGCTTGATCCGTGGAAAAGGATAACTGGTTGGTGGTATACCTACCCCTCTGAAAAATCAGTTGGGATGATGACACTCCCAATATATGGAAAGTCATAAAAATGTTCCAAAGCACCAACCAGATAATCATTGGATTTTTGCATGTGCTGATGACGTAACCAAGCTGGTTCATTTCGGGTTGTCTTACAGAGTGTTCCGATTTCAAAGTGGAAACAATCCCGAATTCCAATGAATTTCACACCACGAAATACTCCTGAAACGTCTTCGAACTTCCAACCATCTTGCTAGTGAGTTCCTTGATTCATGGCCAATCTTAGATCCCTTATTCATGGCTTGATTGTTTTTTACTGGCTAGTTATATATAATTTATATAATTATACTGTGCCATATATTCTCACTTGTGACATACTCCAGCGAGGTGAGTTGTCACCGAACTAGGGGACTTGGGGCGCTCCTCACGCTGGAAACGGCCCTGGAACACGGCGTTGTGGCACAGGAAGGCGGTCTTCGTGTTCCGCCACTTGCCTGCTGGGGATCAGCACCAAATGCCACCAAGATGTATAGGGCCTACCCGAAATGGTAATGACTGTTACAGTTTGCGAACTGGAAAATGGCCCATAGATATAGTTGATTTACCTAAAGATGGTGATTTTCCAGTTCGCTATCTTAGTTTACCAGAGGGTAGTATAGTTCCATTGCTTTGTCATGTGGATACATTTTTTTAGCCACAAAAGAAGCTGCTGGATGTGAACTTTCCAAGCCTCATTTGCAGACTCTGCGCTTTTTCTTGGCTGGTTAGCAAGTGTATATATTCCTTTATATGGGTGTGTCTGAAAATAGTGTACCCCTAAACCCAATGGTTAATGATCATTATCCCTATTATATAAATGGCTATAATTGGGAATATACCCTATTTTCAGACAAACCCATATGAATTCCCATGTACACTCCGGTGTCATCAAATCTGGCTAGCTGGAACATCCGCTGGGAAAATCATCGAACGAATTACTAGATAGGCCATGTTCCAGCCACGTTTGATGACCGGATGGTCACCATTATATAATACTGTGGTTATAACCATGGATATATAACCCCCAAAATTCCCTTGATAGCACAATTAGCAAAATACTATAATACTATAGTTACTAGAATACACCCCAACCAGTCACATCCAGCATCTGCGCCTGTGGTAGTCTTCTCCGCATGGATCAGCATGGGCACCAGGGCGCTGTGCCAGTCATTGCAGACCACCATGCAGTCGCTGCCATAGATGGCACCACCCAGGGACAGCTCCTGGCAGAAATCTATGGAACATAAATCCGGCAGCGCAAATTCGGCACCGATGTTCTCTGAAAAAAAAAAAAGGAAATCGCCAAAAAAAAAGACAACTAATAAGTCAACAAGCCACAAAATCCAGTGGTTCATCAGTTTCCCTCTGAAAAAATTGCCATTATTGTTGGGGGTGCCAGCCATCGTTGTAGTCTATGGCTCCTGAATCGCCTTTAAAGCAGCTTTGCAGAAGTACGCGAAACGGGCCTGGAGCCGGAGCCGGCAAACCCAATAAGCTGCAAGACCTGAAGTTTGGATATTTTTGGCGATATTTTGTGTATATTTATTTCACTATAAATGAATGTGAATAAATATCAATAAATATGAATATATATATATATATAATTATAAATAAATAATAATAATATGAATATATTAAATATATACAAATATATATATATATATATGAAAAAATATAAATAAATATAAATATAAATATATATATAAATACAAATATAATAAATATGTGCCATGATCAAAACATATCAAAACATCGTTTTTCTGAGGTATGGTCATCCATCTCAGGCTGGGTTTCACCACTACTTCGAGGTGATTTGCAGTTCTGGCTTCTCAAAGCAAACCTTGTATAGCCTTGAGAGAAGCCTTGTGGTATACTGGAAAGGCACTGAAGCAAGACATCTGAAACCATGAGCCTGGTTGTCAGCGAAATCCTTGCCCCACTCGGGACCATAGAGCTTGGAGCCAGTCTGACCGTTCACACGCTCGAGGAAGGTGGGGTGATCCACAAAGACATAGTCCACCTTCTGCTTGTAGGTGTGGAAGAAGTGCACGGATTC
>Ga0126342_10007702_pt1 | contig 19269 bp, 18 predicted proteins | sample Cyp1metagenome_FD_92528 | JGI IMG/M metagenome (GOLD analysis project Ga0126342, IMG submission 92528) | Coral microbial communities from Lord Howe Island, Old Settlement Bay, Australia - Cyphastrea 1 metagenome | ecosystem: Host-associated > Invertebrates > Cnidaria > Coral ... | reverse complement strand
TGGTTGTGGTTGTGGTTGTGGTTGTGGTTGTGGTTGTGGTTGTGGTTGTGGTTGTGGTTGTGGTTGTGGTTGTTGTGGTTGTGGTTGTGGTTGTTGTGGTTGTGGTTGTGGTTGTGGTTGTTGTTGTTGTTGTTGCTATTATTGTTGCTGTTGGTCGTCACCTCATTCTTTTTGGTTTTTCTGGTTGTTGCGTGTTTCTTGATCAGCGCCTCCTTGGTCAGCCATGGTTGCAGGCGGATATGTTGTACGCATATTTCGTATGTTTCTTCTAGTCACCCTGAATCAGATTATATATTCATACATTCATACATAATATATATATATATACACATATATGTATACATATTCAATATCATAATACACTTATAAATGTCCTTTTGAACAATAGTTGTCGTCCACACAACCCCGTGGGTCACATCTGCCTTGAAGGTCTTGTATCGCTTCACCTTGCAGCATCGTTTTCTCTTCACGGAGCTATGTTGGGATGGTTTGCTTCGCTGATATTCAGAAAGGTTTTTCCGTGTTTGTGGATAGGAAACAACCTGAATATTCAAACATGTTTGCAGTTTGAAGATATTTGGAGACACAGGAGACACATTAATACAAACAGTTGCCACATTTGTGTGTGGAAACAACGTTCTGCAGTTGAAAACAGGGTAGAATTCACGGATTGACCAGGATCTAGACACTGCGGCCATTTGCCAATGGTTCAACTTCTCCGATTCCTCAATTATTGAGTGGTTGAATGCCAAAACGTGGGCCGAGTTCGTGTTTTTTTTAAGGCCCCCATTCGCTCGAGATGTGTCGGCAGGAGGGTTCCCTGGCGATTTGTCCAGCCTCGAAATGCACTGCGCCTCGCCTTGGATCATGGGATGATAGGATGGGTTGAAACAGGTGGACACCTGAAAAGGACACCTGAAAACACACTCAAATAGTAACAGGGTGCCACCATGAAATCCCATGAATTTCCTAAGAAATCCCATGAAAAATGATAAAAATGAAGGTTCATGTCATAGCCGCTGCCACAACTTGGAGAGTTTCTTAGGTGCCCCTTTGCCTCAGCGCTGCGGCTGGCTCCGATGCCCTACGACGCCATGGGGATGAGGCCAGGCTGGCCAGGGCGGCCAAAAATCCCATGGTTCACCATCCCCATTGAAATGGGGAAAAACAATGAAGGGTTATGCAGTTATGCCGCTGTAATCCCATTCTAAAAACGACATGTTGAAAAAATGAGAAATTCTACCAGGACATACTGAAGCATAATAAAGAAAATTGGAAAATGGGACCCCGAGACTCATGGTTAGTTCCGGGTTTTCTTGCTGCTTTTCCCAGTCCTTCTTTGGTCTAGGGGTATGCAAATATTTGGGTAAGTGGCCGCTGCCAATTTTGCACATTGCAAACCTTAATGATTTGATTTTGGCCTTTTTCCTTACTGTTCGCGACCAATCGAAGCTAGAAAAGACTCTGTTGGGAACTATGTTGAAAACCCTACAGTCCCTTTAATCCATGTACAGTCCCTTCAATCCATGTTATGTTCATAGTGCAGTAGATACACCCTCTGACAATCGAAGCTGGTGATGAGTAGACCCAAATCTCTATGGATTTATAATAGGATATTTTTCATACACGTGGGGATCTTCCTGTGTGAACCAGAGGGTAGCTGCAGGTCAATCTGGTGCAGAACGTGGATGTTGCTCGACCGCTTTGGGATGGCTTCCCCTAGTTCTTGTGATCTGTGCGTGCCAAAACCAGTGCCAGTGTCCTTGAGCCGTGAGGTCGTTCGGACCTTGAAGGAAGACAATCCAAACAAGGCTCGAAGGGGAGATGTGACAGGGTGCGGAGGCTACCTTGATCAGCTGGAGTGGACATTCATTCATGTGAAACAAAAATATTCCGATCTTAGTCGGCGGAAGATACGAAAGTGCTCGTTGTTTCTGTATCCAAAATCTACCAGCCGTGGCCTTTGACACTGGCAGGACCGGAATTCTTTTGGTCCTAAGATTAGATGGACTATTGCTGGTAAACGAGCCACAGAAGTTTGACTTCCTTCAACCCGGACCTGGTCAGGTGTTGGAAGACTTGTTTCGAATGCTACCACCCTTGAAGTCATCGAATTTCGTGGATCTGAAAGAGGAACTGGAGGCACTCAGTGTGGGTCAGCCATGGGGGGTATGGAATCCGCCTGCTCCATCCATGGCATCATGCCATGTCCCCAATTCTTCAGTTGGTCTATTCATGTTTATTTCATCCATCATAGGCAATCCAACAGATGGTCATAGCCACCAGAAATCCTACTAATAATTGTAACAAGACCCATAAGTTGGGAGATAACCCCTGTAACTTATGATTATATATTATACAATATATATATACACATACATATATATATATATATCACCATTAATTAATGACCCCAACGGCACCCCAAGTGGGCTATAGGCTGTGCATGGCTATTCTGGTTTCGAGGCCCTATGGACTCAATGCGCTGCCGGGCAGAACGAAGCCCTGACCGAGAAGCTGGCCGAGGTGCGGACAGATCATTCTGTTGGGATGTTCACCTGACCTCAATTCTTCCTTTATCTTATCAAGCCCATGATCATGTCCGTTTGTGGGTTAATACATGTCAATTTCCTGACCCCCGCATTTTCAGAGAAATTGGACACACTGATACACCGGGTGTGTGCATCAAGAAACCCAATCCAGCTGTCCCAGCCGTCCATGGCGTTGAGGGCGTTCAAGCTGTGGCTGATTACATTGAGACGGAGCTAAGCCCCGAAGAAGTTCTGGACGCCATGGCGTCGGTGATTTTGTCGCGGAATCGACATAGTAACTGGACTTTGAAGAAGGAATTTTGTATCTTGGGGATGGGTCATGCCGAGTTATGCCATTGTCATTGTCGATGCTTGTCATTATTGATGATTGTTATCATTAATAATTATTATTACATATTGGTTAAAAAAAACATTGCTATAAAGTCATTTTTGATCATTGCTGTTCTTGATGATGATGATGATGATGATGATGATGATGATAATGATGATGATGTTGATGTTGGGATCTCCCAAAGTTGGACTGAAGATGAAGAGGATCTTGATTCTCTATGATTTTCTGGTGTCTTCAATTTTGACCTGTTGGGATCTTGGGGATGAACTATGCCTCATTGTGGATTATGCCACCTGTGGACCAGTTCTGATAGGAAGGTGTTCTGCTGGGAGGAAAACTTGCAAAATGCCTCAGGTCGTTACCTTCATTCCATGTCAGTGGGCTTGTCTCGACTTCCAATGGAAGAGAGTCGCCACGCAAAAGAAGTACGCAGGCGCATGATGCATCACCATTCGTACCTTGAGTTTTTTGTTTGCGCTTTACTTGACAGATGATTGACTCACACGCGTTTCCATGAACTCACGGAAGCACCACTTGCCACTTTCACAGAAAATCTTGTGCAGTGTTCCCAAACTCTGATCCTTGCCTGCAGTGCTGAGCAAGAGCTAAAAGCGGTCATTGAGCATTCAAAGCAGATGCTCCTGTGTCTTTGCCGCACTGGCACTGCTGAAGCAGCATTTGGGGTGGATACTTTCCAGTAAACAGCCTTTGGCAACAATCCCTTGTGGATGATGTACCGACTGGGAATCTCTCAGCTGCAGCTGCAGCCGTGGCAAGGCCCGAGAGGATCACGGAGGTCGCGAAGTTGGAAGCTGCGATTCTCAAAGGACATCCCAATGGCGCCCGATGTAAGTCCCACGTGTTGACCCCCCTTCCTCCTGTGGGTTTATTCTCGGCTTTATAACAGAATATTTCATTCCAACATTCCAACAGTTAGAGACTAGCTGTTTTTTTTTTGGGGATGGTCTCAGATGCTGTGGGGGAGAAAAATGCCACACTGTCGGACAAATGGTGGGAAGATGATGGTCCAAAAGTTGGGAGCATCGCTGGGTGACCCTGGATATTCACTTCGTTCCTCGTTCGGGGAAGGAAGTGACTTGAACTTCCTCATCAAGAAGCAAGCAGCGAGGGTGAAGACCAAGGCCACCAAGAAGGCTGGGATGAACGACTGATTGTCCAACCTCTGCCAAGTCGAGAAAGATCCTGCAACTGGATATGAAAACTATTGAAAACTGATGTTTGCATAGATACACATATTAGATCATATTACTTCATTAGTGTGGTATCTTAGACAAGTTTGTTCCAATACTTTCTCGGTAGGCCAAATTCCCAAAGCCTCACAAATACAGATCTGCCGTACTGCACAAGAATCAGCCTACTTTCAATGTAAGACATCCGAGTAGCAGCGCCACATCCAGTAATGCCTGGCTATAGTCATCCCCAAATGAGGAAAGGACAATTTGCCAAAAAGCCAGTGAAGGCTATAGTCGCTATCTACTATCTCATGATTCTCCATTTTGTGGGCTTTCTGAAGGTGACCGATGGTGACCCATGGTGACCCCTTATCATCATAGGCTTCCTGAAACTGACCAATGGATAATCCAACTTGGGTCCGACGAGGTGACCAGACACAACTTGTCAGACCTATTGTCAGATGGCAAGGTGTCGTTGCGCGCGGGGGGAGCCTTCAAATCCCCAGAGGTTTCAGCAGATCGATCATCATGGCTACCCCAATTAAACCATCATTTATGGATATTTATGGTATCATACCCTATTTTATTGGTGTTTATGGGATTTTCTAAAATATCCCGATCAAAGTAGGCAGATTTTATGGTATCATACCACATTTAGAGAGTCAAATACAGCCAGCCACGCCGCAAAACTTGCCGCCTGTGAAGTTTCCTGTAATGGGTATATAAACTCCTATGATGCAAACCCGTGCTGTCTACCAACTGAAGGCCCAAATTCACCGGTTTGGTATTCGAGTGGATTTTTTGAACTAGTTTTGAGAATTCCCCTTGCGGTATTGTTGCTGATCCACCGAATATGCAGCTGTGAATCAATATTCTGTTTCTCGAAAGCTGAAAGGATGCCCCGAATGCTTGTTTTCAGAGAAACTTCACTTGAAGCTTTACACCATTTAGTATCATTTTGTCCATGTTTTGTAATATTTTCCAATTCTACCACATATTTTCTCCATCTCTTCAATTTGGTTCGGCCCCATGAGAATCGACAGCCGGGACGGCATTAGAGGTGCTGGAGTGCTACAGTGAACTGGACACCGTGCAAGGCATGGCCATGCTCAAGTCCTAAAGAGAGAGAAACACATACCAAAGAAGGAAACACATCAAGCACATCTACACTGCCTTAGACAGACTATTTAGATTTAGACATATTTGGACTATATAGTTTTTCTTGGTTTTGATGAAAGACAATTTCTGGTTCGCCAGCATTTGCAGACCTTCCCGCGCATGGAGAGGCAAAGTCTACTTGACGATGTGGTCCATCGATGCAGACATCATCGTTCACGCCACCTGGCCGCAACCAGAGGAAATCTGTTGCTTGGAGGACAATTCACAGTTGCAAAGTAATTGGAACCATTGGCACCCGGATTTCTCACTACATCCAATAGCTCCACAGTCATTCTCACACACTGTGGATCTGTGGCTTCATGACAAGACATGAAGAGAGGTGGGCCTTTTGGAGGAAGGAGATGCGATGCTGGAATTTGTGAAGCAGTTCCGCATCCCCGGCGACGTGGTCAAGCGCCCCGGCCCGTCCGAAACGATGATCTGATAGGGCCGATAGGGATTGAAAAACCAGAAATGATGGCGAAACATGATGGTATAAGATAGACATTACTGTATAGACACTATTGCATGAAACATGGGAATTAGTGGTACCTGAACCATGTCCTCAACCAAACAATAGGGACGATAGAGGGTATTGGGCACTACTCAGGCCAAAACCGGATTGATGGGCTCGCCAAAGCATTGGTACGAATGCGAATCAAACATTTGATGGGCACTTTCCGTTTGCTTTTCTCACGCAAGTTTTGTACATTTGTTTCACATTCACTTTCCAAAACCACCAATGAACAGCTGAGCATTTGCAAAAGCCATGTATGTGCAGCTGATGGCTGGCTCATATCCTCACTTGGGGGTGCATCCCACGAATCGTAAATGGTTTTTTCCCTGCAATAAGTTGAGTTATTTCATCGTTGACCCCTTTCTACCCCAATTAATTGATTGATCTGAGATGTGTGAGCGAGCTATCATCCCAGTAGATGCCATAAAACACCACTAAATGAACATATCTATGACAATAGTCCCTGTAAGCATCATCTACAATACACTAAAGACCATTTGCCAACATTTGCCATTATTTGTCTCTTATTTGCCTAGATTTGCCATCAATTGACCTTGATTTTTTTTGATTTACTTTGGTTTGCCCAGATCCTTATCTGCCATGATATGCCCCCATTTGACCTTTACTTTACCTGTGGCTCGTTTACCTGCGGCTCTTAACCGAAACATGAATACAGGGATTAGCTGGGGCTCGCAAATCCTTTTGCATGACATCAAGGCAGCTTCCGTTTGCAGACCGAGAAGACACCACGGGACTCCCCTTGGAAGGTGAAAAGGGGACGGGAACCACAGGTAATTCAGCCTGGCATTCGGAAATCCACAGTTTGGGTAAATCTCCATTCTTTTGATAGGACAATCTATGAGCATCTATTCATGATTCATATTTTTGTTTGAACAAATCCGCATGTTTCGTTGGTAAATCATTTATAAATGGGAATTTGTCCAGCTGTGAGTTGTTAATTCTGCCAAGATCCTTGGCTGAAGTTCTCCCATTGCGAGTACTCCGGTTCCAAGGATCTCAGTTTTGGAAACAGCAAAGTGATGTGCCAGGTCTGCCAGGTCAGTTTTGGATACTTGAAATCAACTGACAAATAGCAAAAACAGCACAACTGCTTGGAGAATTTCTCAGTGCCAGGGCCGGTGATCATGAAGTGGCGCAGCCTTGAACTTTCCAAAGTGCTGAAAGAAGTGCCACCAGCAGATTGAGAGGTTGAGGCCATGGTAGAAATGGTGAGAAATGCTCAAATCTGATGATCTGATGTGTCACTTTTTGGGAGTTTCTGAATCTTTGATCTTCCACACTGGACTCCACTGCTGATTTTGAGGCGATGTTTTGTTGGCTCCACTGCATCACAAAGCAGAAACACCCAGCCATGTACAAAGTCTTTGCCGACCCTCACGCGGGTTTGTCTCAGAACGGGGTCGTTTCATACCCCATTTGACCATCAAATATGGCATAATATGGCCATTGATGTCGTTCCCCATTTGACGCACCATCAAATATGGCCATTGGGCCATTGGAAAAAAAACCGATGATCAACCAAGAGCAACCCTGTTTTTTTTTGTTTGGTTAACATTTTGGAGACAACCCCATGTCTCCTGTACTTGGCCGACGCAGCTGCAATGTTCGGCGGTGTCCTTGCCAGTACTTGGGCCGGGCAGGGGCCAAAGTTTGCCCAAAATGGATTCATCCAAAGGGGATTCATCCAACATTCATCCAAAGGGGATTTGACCAGCAAATATACGTAGGAATTATCAGATTATCATTGATTATCATGATTTCATTCATGCGGATTTGGGGCTCGAGATTTTTGCGATTTATGGGAACATCAGTTGATGGGTGATGGGAAATGAACATGTATGACTCTGTATGACTGACTGTATGACTACCAGCTGTTTTCGTGGGAGGGTAGTCTTGAATCAAAATGGAGTTTGACTTCCGTGTGCAACAGTCATGGGTCTCGAATAGAACCTCCAGAGAAATCGAGTTGGCCTTTGGTGCTCGAGAGGAAGATTTTCTTTCCTCTCTGCGAAAGAAGTCGTAGGACTCTGGGAGCAAACAGCATGTCCCGGGAAAAAGATTTGAGAGTTGGTTGGCCTGAAGTGTCATGCGAAGAGTGGATGGAACTGCTCCCCTGACACTTCCAACCTTTGTGCCGGGGCAGCCGCGCTTCCATGTTTGTATTTTCAGTCAACTTGATTCTCTGGTCCGGCTCATTTGTTCGCAAAGCCAAGGTATAGGATCACATGCATTTGATCTCTCAGATGATCCTTCACCAGTATTGCCTGAAAATTGAGTCCCCTACCCTCTGGTAAACCAACATAGCTGTGGAAAATCCTAATTTTAGTGGGTGAATTCACTTTATATATTTTTTAAATAAGTGGCCATTTTCAATAGCTATGTCAGCTATTACCAGAGGCTAAAATTGTAGAAATTCCAGGCCAAAGAGGTCCTGGTTGACCTCGATCCTCTGAGGTACCATGCTCGGTGCATCTTCAACACCTTTACTCGTGCCCGCAAGGTCAGGAGGTTTCCTCAAATGGGTAGCCCAAAACCATGGGTTTCAATACTTGAATGGTCATTCATGACTTGGATGATTTGGGGTATCCCTATTTTAGCAAACCTGCATAATATAGTTCCGGATTCGGGAGACTTTTGAAGAATTCTGCACCAGTCGGACGGACATACAGGACAGATGCCTTGCAACATGAGTCCTGTCGCGGCATCGTCTATCGATTAAAGATACATCATCATCATCATCATCATCATCATCATCATCATCATCCTGCTGCTTTCAAATGCATTGGATCTCTCCCAGCGTGCCAGACGACACGCATCATCCAGTCCACTGATGACTTGGAGGGCTTTGATGAAATTCGCCCTGAGGCGCTGATGGGCCGGCACCATAATTTTTCAGTGGCTGTCCTTTGTTTTGGGTCATATTGTGTCTGGGTCTCTGCATGAAGTGCTTGACTTGTGCTCCTCTGTCATCTTTGAAAACAGGGTGGTGTGATGTGGTGCCTGTAATCATTAAACAATCCCTTCCCCTAACTGGTGGCCATATTTCCATTGAAGGCATACTTTTGCCGTGAGATGTGATCGAGATCGTCCCGGAATTGGATCATTTTTGAAGATCTGGAACCAACAAATTGGATGGTAACAAAATTTAAATAACATGGTTAACCATCCAATTTGTTGCCAGATCTTCCCATGTCCAGATTGGTTAACCATCCAAACCGTTAACCATTTCCTGTTGATCTTCCCCAGTCTATTGATTTTGATTGCCAGAACTGCCATGTCGCCATGTCCAGGACAAGGATTTGCTGCGGCGCATCATCGCCGGCAGCGAGGAGCGAGTTGTGCTTGACTTGTGCCGCTTGTGTTGTGATGGTCATCCCCTCATGAATCATTCATAGGGATTAGCCTCTGGTTATGACGAACAGTTCGCCATGGTTTGTTGATGGCCCATAGAAATAGATGGTTTACCGGTTTACCTATTAAACATGGTGATTTTCCATGGCAAACTGTTAAATAACCAGATGGTAATTTTTGAAATGGTTGCGGGATGTCGCGCACGTATTTTGACAGCCAAGGATGTGCTTAGACTTGAATTCGACCCTTGCCATGCTTGTCCTGAAATAATTGGAAGACTACGGAGATGTTCCTATGCCACTTTTGATGGCCAGACACAACTTTGATAATTTAGTGCCTGGTGCCTGTGCTCAGTCTGCAATGGAGCAAATCCTATGCTTACACCGCAAAATGATCTGGTTTCAAATCTTTGAACCCGTTTGACGCTTGATGTTAGTTAGTACTTGAAAGCCATATCAACCCTCCGAGCATTTGTGAAATTTACCGCAATAATTGGGGATCATGCAGCTGAAAAAAGATGGTTGGTTAAAACATGATCATTGAAAGTAAATCAACCATAACAATAACCATACTGTGATAAACCCAATGCCAGTGTCATCCCAGTTTCACCAGAGGTATACACCCTCCAAAATGGCTGATTCATGGCGCTGGTAACCACTTGGAAATTCATTCCACTTAGTAACTGGTAACCACAGATAGAACATGATACAATCCATCTACAAACTAAGCTTAAACACATTCAAAAACTACATACGATTCGTGAGATGATCCCCCAGGCATGACTGGACTGTCCCAGCATTTTCAGGACCTTCGCAGCGCGCAGTTCGGTACCGGTGTCAGCGAGCCACGGAACAAGCGAGGCTGGATGTTCCCCTCAGTTTTCACAGCAAAAAAAGCTGGGATTGATGCGAACAACCCCCCAAAATATGGTAGCATGAAAATCTTGATCCATTTTGGTATAGGTGAAACACATTGAAACAGAGCTCAATGAAAAACTGTGAGCCAGCTTAGAATCTGCGGGATGCTATGGGTCAACGTTCAGGTGCGGAGGATCCAGCATTTGTGGCGGCCAAGAGGTGCCACAATCGTCCTCACAGGGGTGACTGGTGCGCTTCAGACATGTTTCACAGACATGTTTCAGCTTTGGACTTTCATGTTTCAAATATTTTCAAATGAAGTTTTTTTTTTTTTAAGATATATAATATAAGTATAAGTCATATAATCACGAATCCGCAAGACACAGTGGTCTTGATGGTGAATTCACCACTTTTGATGGCTATGTTTGGCACATATATAATATATCAATCTCCACTTTTTCAAGGTGATAAAATCTCCACGATTCTTGGATGAAATCTATGAGTTTCTGAATTTGCCATGTGGCAATAGGGGGCATATCTTCCGTTTCCAGACACACCCATATCCGAGTAGGTGATGTATTTCATAGAATGGTTTAGTATGTTTAGTTGCTTGAACATCCCTCAGGCGCCGGGAAGAAGAGAAGAAAAAGAATCAGATCGAACTCAAAAAGGCGGAGTTTCTCGCAGCCTCTTGATCATCAAACCAGCCTTTTGATCGTCAAACATTTCTACATTAATTTTACCACTAAACCCATGGGGGTTTGCAAAAAATAGTTTATCAGACTTGGAAATATCAGTTGTCACGCCATGTCTCATTTGATCATTTCGGGGTTCATGGTGGGTGGCGCCACATACTTTGGTCCAAGTTCTCCAACCCGGCAGGGGATTGGCAAACTCAGGAGCTTATCACTGGAGGATTTTTCCCTCTGAGATCATTAGAGTGGAACCTCCCCAAACAGCCCGGGTTGTTTTGATGGGACACAGGTCGATAATCCGGTCATGTGTCACGCGACTCAGCTACTCCCTGTGCTTCGTCACATTTTGAACCCCCCTGGTGAACTGATGACAAGAGGCTGCCCCATGGTTGGCTCAGTTGGTTTATACGTAGGTTAAGTAAGGTTATGGTAGATATATCATGATATATCACTAGGATTAGCACACAGCCCAGCAAATTTCTTCATTTTCATGGTGAGCACCAGAAACCAATGCAGCACATTATCTGCATATCGTTTCGTGCCACCAAATTTTGCACCAGCCACGAGCACCAATTTGACGAAACAACCACCAGAGGTTAGCACCATTTTTAGCTTTAAGAACCACCAGGTAGGAACACATTTTGCACCAGAAAACATATGTTTTTTTGAGCTTTTTTTGGTGCTATTTTGATGCCCTCCGCTGGTGCTCACTGTTAGTGCAAAAAGGGATATCCCAAGATATATCTGATTGGATGTGGATGGGTTCAGAAACCAGTTTGTAACTGGGGGCCACCTTGCAGTCGACCCTGAAGGATGACGACAGAAAATGCAATTGCAGATAAAGTCGATATATCCCTGCGCTTGTCATGGCCCTCCGGCCAGGGTAACCGATGTTGGACTTTCCTCCACGTGAGAGGAGTGGGCAGGAACGGGACTCAGACTTTGCACCTTTGACCATAAGAACTGTCTGTGGCATCCCGAGTCACCAAGCTCTTGGCGCAGGGACGGAGAGCTGAAGAAGGAGAAAAGCCCCAAGCCGGAGCTGGGCCTGATCGTCGCTGAGGCGCAGCCAGATTGGTCCAGGGTCGGTACCGACGGAACGTGGGGTTACCGGGTTCCGGCAGGAAGAGGATGGCTCCTTCAAGATTCAGTTTGAGAGCAAGGAGGTGCCCAAGCTTTTGGGCTTCAAAAGGGCCATTGTTAAATCATGAGTAATCATGTTAAATAGAAAAGATGATTGATTTCATCTGATTGCGCTGTTTCTTTACCACCTAACCTTTTGAGCCATATCCCGAGGAAATTTATGTCGGCCCCTTGGTGTTTAGCATCAAGTGGGCTTCAGTTTGACAAGGTAAACCTCCAAGTTGGAGACCTCCAAAGACTTGGCAATTTTAGCCTTTATAGTATTTATCATGGTTTTAACAGCACCAGCATGGGCATTTTTGGAGAATTAGAGATAGATCTCCCCATCGGATTTCTGGATTTCTTGGGATGGAAGCTGGTGACAGCCATCCGGCCAGCACGAGACGGAACGCTTGGAGATGCAAAACAAGAAGAGGCGCCAAAAGCTGGTCACCAATGCTTCATTTACCCTCTGGTGAACTAACATAGCAATGGAAAATCACCATTTTTAATGGGAAAATCCACTATAAATGGCCATTTTCCATTGCTATGTTAGTTCACCAGAGGGTAATTGATTTATTCCAACAACTGACAAAAAGGTTCAGAAACCATTTGGGAAATACTTTTCTATCTTTTCGGGGTTACCGTATTACCTTAAACCACCAAAACAGACCCAAACCCCAAACATCTGACCTTCGTCGAAGAATGTTAATATGAAGAATAGCTGGCCAGGGCAGTTTGACTTCGATTTTGGGTGATTGAGTTGTTTGTGCCGTGCTGTCAGATGCCACCCTGTCAGCTCTCCTTCACGTCATAGGTGGTGTCATAGGTTTGACACAGTCGCCCGTTGTTTCAACCAGCTGGATACAGATTTCCGATTTGACCAGCTGTTGGACGATGGATCCGATGGATATGGGATCCATAAAGGATGGATAGTCGGATAGACTGTGACTGTGATAGACATATTGCAGAAACCATGGATTGAGCCAGCCCTCTTATGGACAGCCAGCCATGCTCAGGTATCGAAAGATCAGCGGATGGCTGAGGTTCGTCGGGGGAAGTTTTACGATCGCTGGATATTGCTGGCTCACTGGTTAAGAATCACAACCAGTGAGCATGCTATCCGATATATATCCTTTTTTTGGGTATTTCCATTCCCATTCTCGTTGGTTCACTTATTTTCTTAGCCAGAGTTGATAGGTCTCAAGGTCAAGTGCCCCAAAGATTCAGGACAGGGTCCCAAATCCATTGGGAATTCTTCAGAAGTTCTGCTTCACATTGGGTCCGTGCAGCTATGCAAAACTCTTCACAGAGCTTTGCCGAGCTTGAACACCGAAGTGTGGGCGCCATATGCCGCCATTAAAACTGAAATGTCAACCCTGTCATCAAAGTTGACCAGTCATTGTGCAGTTCAAAATCCCTGCAGATACCCGCGGGTCTTCGAGGGACACATTCAGAAGGCGGCAAGGGGCGCTACCGGGGGCCCCAAGAAATGGCCTCAAGTACTCGGAAACATGGCCAAGCTCTGCATTGTTCAGGGCTTTCGATTTGAGACCCAAATGTCACAAGATCAACAATTCTGCAGGCCTTATCAAAGAAGAGTAGTTAGTAGTTCCCACATGTTCCCACTACTTTTGTGATCTTTCAAGTGTACTTGGCCGATGCGGAAATCCCAAACCCAAGCGCAACGACAGCTGGCCGAACAGCCTCAAGATCCTTCGCCATCGGCTTGGGTCCCACAGCTTGAACCAAACTGCACCTTCCAGACCCTCCAAACACTTTGGAAGTGAATCCCAAAGCATTTGGATCAAAGTTGCAGGAGATACAGATAGAATCAGATAGATACAGTACCTATCAGTACCTTGTTTCTGGATGGTTTTGCCTTGCAGAATTTGCAGGTGCCGCCCGCGTTCATCCAGAAGAATCGGCCGCCTCCGAAGCTGTGCTCATGCAAACTGCAGGACGTTCCTGGGGAACCAGTCCAGTAGCTGTTGCTGAAGATCCGGGAACCCAATGGAGCCCAATGGAGCCCAATGGAGCCCAATGGACCCCAATGGAATCTGACAATCTACAAAAAAGGTCCCTTTTCAGTGGGAAGAACATGTTTCTTGATGATTTTGCCAACCCTAGCTGCCGCTGGATGAACCTTAAAGCTTTTCGTTTTGGTTTTGGATGGCCACTTAGAATGAGGGCACAGAGGCTCACAGAGGTTTGTCCTGGCCCATATATTTGGGTCAGCCCTGGTCCTGGTTCAGTAGTTGTTTGTTTGTTTTTTTTCACATCTGGGATGTCTACTAACTCAAACCAGCTGAATGTTTTGTTTGGCAGGGGATCTCAGATTGGGCATGGTGTCCTCCTCATGCGTTGGCATCCCATTTTGCAACCCATTTCTGCTGAACAGTTGGGGATGTCGCTCTTGGCTCGTTGGAATCGGTGCAGGATTGGGGACATCTTTGTGAATGCAGTGGCATCACTTGCAGCAGAGGAACCACCTACAAGATCTGGGGGGTGGGCCAATGAGACTGATGGCCCCCCAGAATCGCGCCCAAGTGATGAACTGGTGCGCTTCGCAATTTGCCGAGGGCAGAACTTTGCCAAACCAAGGGGCTCAGGTTGCAGAATGGTCACCTGATGCCGCCTGTTTTTTAGGGCGCACAACAATCCATGGATTCTTGGCAGTGTTTCCGAGCTGAGCCATGTGTCGAAAGTGTCACGTGAGATGTCAGTTGATGACAGGCTGAGAAAGGCCCTAAGTTTCAGGTCGTAGACAAAAGTTGTTGCGTTTTCAAGTTTTCAACCAATTATTTATATATATATACTGTATATATAGGTATATATCAACAAGGTAGAAGCAACCTACAGTGGGCCATAATGTGACTGTGGTAAAGCCAATCATTGTCCTTGAAATTCGGGATGGTTGGAATTTTGGAACCTCCGCTATGTCTCTAAGTCATTAGGCATGGCCTATTGTTGAGTTTGCTACATTGACAAATCATTGGGGATGGTTACATTGACATTGTTCGTTAACACTTCTAATACTGACTTATGAAGTATTGGGAATGCTGGTCAATAAGTCATCAATTAACTTACAATACATTCCCATTGGGGAATTCCCAAGAGCATCAACACTTCTGATTCCCAATTTGGTTGCTCTTTTTTGAAGCCACATGGTTTCCGTATGGATGGCTCAGATTTGGTGGCAAAATCCTTGAAATCTGCTGTGCGTGGGGAGACTTCGGGAGCCAACCTCACCACGATGATCAGGAGTAGCGTAGCGAAGGGGAATCATCCCAAAACGCATCATTGACTCATCATTAAGTCTCACATGGAATCATCCCATTCATCGACTAATTTGCCCAGATTCAGACTTTATGTATCTCTATGTATTTGTTCAATTGATTCAATTGCTGAAGAATGTCTTGGGTATAGCCCGATTTTCAGTCACCTTACACTGGCAGCTTTTCTAGTCTTTGATGCTGAGGACTGAAGTAATCTTGGTTACATGAGACCAATGAGATGTGCTTCTGAGGATCAGTGTGTATTTTCGCTACACGTGGGGCGTGTGCGGATCCGAAAAAGTGACGCCCGTGTGCGGAGCCAATTTGAAGCTCCCTTGCTGTGATCCGTCATCAAAAGCTTCCAATATTGGAATTCGAAGATTGCCACAGACAGCAAGAACTTAGTCCCTTCAGTTGGGGATATAACTGGTCTAACATGTTATAACTGATATAACTGGATGACGGAACGAGGGCTGTCCAGCACTTGGCTATAGTACTGCTATCGATTGTGGCCAATCATCAAGATTCTGTTCGTTTTGTGCCTTACCTACATCCCATTTTCATCTTTTTCAGGCTCAGACCGACAACGGAGCGCATAATCGCTTCGCGCAAGTCATCGGAACAGACCGTGACTGGGCCAATCTTTTTTCGCCATGGCAACGGCAATGGAGACCCTGAAAATCAACGATGGCACCACCATGCAGATCACGCGCTTGCCGGACATTGATGACGAAACCTGGGCTGAGGCTTTTCGTGGGGCCATGGTGGAAAACCCACAAGCCTCAAGCAATTCCTTCCAGACATCTCAACACCTTGAACTGGAAGTTAAAGTGTTTTTTTTAAATGTTTTTTTTTTTTGCGTGTGAAGTTGAACACTTAATTATCAGAGACTAGCATGGGAATTGTATTTGGTCTGTCATCACTTTCCATATTATTCCACGGCATCAAAAGGGGGTTGACACTGGAACTGAATGGATCACCAGGTGAAGACCTACGTGGAGAGCAATCCAGACACCGCCAAGGCTCTGCAGAATTTCGCCAAGAATCCGGATGCCATGCGTGGCTGGCTACAAACCCAGGCGGGTCACATGCTTGGTAGGACCACTTCAGGCGAAAAGGAGACTTTTGGCAATCCCTGGGCCCTGGGCCAATGATTTCCATTTGCCAGTTTTGGAACCCCAAAATGATGAGATCCAATCATAATCAGCGTTTTCTTCTGGGCTATTTATATCATTGCCAGTCGATATCCCCATATATATAATGTATATATATATACATATATATATGATAGAATACTGTACTCCCCATGATATTTGATATCCAATGCTCCATTTCTTGACCCTTCTCCATTGGTATATCCCCGGCTGGTCCCCGTTTTTTTTTTTTTTCGGACTATTCCCGGCCATTGCGGAACACTACAACACCAAGCTCTCCAACGGCGACACCCCAGTGCAGGACCGCGTGAAGTCCCTGGAGTCTGACGCGGAGCTGGGGCCCATCTTTGAGGATATCAAGAAGAATGGCCTAGAAGTTGACTGGAGAATAGGGATGGTGGGATGGCATGGGGAGATTTGAAGAGGATTTTCAGTGGGATTTTGAGAACTTTTTGTTGGGAGCAAAATTAGAGATTTGGGGATTGGGGCTAAAGTCAAGCATGGATGAAAGTAAACCCTGACTGTGACTTGGGGGGTTATACATCCCCAAAATAATGCTAAAAGCTAAAATTGGTGCCCCGTACTCTACCCCTATTGAGAAACTGGGGGCTAATGTTCATCCTGGGTTAACATTAAAGATGATGGGGTGAGCAGATGGTTGATGGTGATAAGCGATGATGTGAACTTTTGCCGGGAATGACACATGACATGGAGGTGATTCGGGTTGGATCGGATCAAGAAACAAGGTCCAAGGTACAGATTATGGGGCAGCACATGATGGCACGATCTTCGTGGCACTTAATGGTGGCATTAATATCATTATTGATATCATTATATAATCCTTTTGTGATGAAAAAAATGGCTCCAGAGTTCTCCAAACACCCAGATGTCAGATGTCTCATCGCCGAGCTTATCCGGAGCTAAGGCAGCAATGAAGTACTACCAGGATGAGGAATTGATGTTGAAGATCAGCCAGAAAATGGGAGGTTACCTGAAATGTCAAGCAGTGAACTGGGCAGTGACCTCCCAAGCAATTTGTGGCTTTATATGGTCTACTATCTACGGTTCTTTCAACCATCCAATGGAAAATCACGACACGTCATGCTTTCACGTGCTGCTTACCTTTCCCCACCAATCATCTTTCAATATCATCCCAAGATGAGGATGGGTATATATTAAAAAAGCAAAAAAAACAACATTCTGAATTCTTCAACTTGGAGGTTTCAACCCAAAACGATCCATATCCCCTGGACCTGCGGAGACAATGGACTAGAAACTGGTGATTTCACCGCCTTCTGCCTTTCCCTATCTGGGTACAGCGGTGGAATATATAAATATATATATATGAAAATATGGGAATTATGAATGAGGGTACCCTCAAGTTCTTAATGGGTTAGTTCTTAACGGGTTCATATGGGGTTTTGCCGATTCATTTTGGCGTGGTATTAGGTTGCCAAGGAGGCGGGAAGAACAATCTTTTTGGGTCCCGATGTTTTTTTTCAGGTCCAGGCATTCCAAACAGAGCTAAGGGGGCCACGACCGGGCGCCCATCACCAGGCACCTCCAGTCTAAGGACACGGTGGTCGCGGGCCTTCAGATCCAGCTGGATGAAGGAGCCAAGCCCTGGGACCTGTGAAGCATCCCACCCGGGACCATACGGCAGCCGGGTTACAGCCCGCCGCAGAATCCAGAAGCGACTGCAACCACAACAGCAGCAGCAAGAGGCCGACCCACTTGGCGCCATCCTGCAATGCCTGCTACAATTAACGCAACTTTTGACACAGGGGGGGGGCGCCACACGCAACGCCCCTCACCAACATCACCGACCTGATGAGCAACTTGGTCAACAGCACCACCACGCCATCAGCCCAGGCCAAGCTGGCCAAACACCGCAAAGGCAACGGCAAAAGCCTGCAGCACAGCACAGCACCACCCCCTAATTGGCACTCCACGCCGCACACATCCCCAAGGGACACACATCGCAAGGTCACCATACGCAGTGACGCAGGGCTTACGCCCAAACACAACCGCACAGGCGCATGTGCCCAACACACCCACGGGCATACGCCCACCCACAGCACAGGGGCCACGCCCACCCACAGCATAGGGGCTCCGCCCGCGCATAGCACAGGCAAGCGCGCCAGCCCGAACACCACCGCAGCCGCCATCAAGCAGCAGCTGCAGGCACCCCGACACCAGCAGATGAGGTCCACGGCCGGGACTGGGTCACCGTTACCCGCCGCCGCCCCAACCTGGACCAATGGACCCTACGCAGCAAGGACTGGTCCGACCCCATCATCCAATACAACGACTTGGCCACAGCACTCAGCAAGCATACCGACGGCAACCCCTTCCGAGCAGTCATCCAGTGCGCTGAAGAAGACCAGGGACAGGCAGCAGCAGCAATGCTTAACAACACCACACCCAAAGCAGTCTGGCTCATTTGGCGCCTCGCCACGGGCACAACCACCATCCCCGGCCAGTGTGGGACCAAGCCAGTCCTCCAACGAGTCCGCTGCCACAAACTGGTCGACCAGGGACAACGTGAGCCCGCCCTGCTCCGCTGCACACAGCAGGCCATCACCACACCACGAAACACACCGAAACACTCCGCGTCATCTTCGACGAGCAATACATCAGCCACAAAACACGGATCACAGCACTGGAACGCCCCCGCAAAGCATTGGGAGACTGGATCCAAACGCTCCCCACCACCGCGGCAGCAGCCATACACGTGGGGCTGGAAGCAACACGTATAGGGCCCCCACAAAAGCATCATCGGCCTCATCCGGGTCGGCACGTTTGGCCAGTCCGACGCGCCAGGCACCATCCTGGGCCGGTCCGGCCAACAAGGCATCTTCGTTGAACCCATCCACTGGCACCATCCCCTCCCCCCAATCAAGGCGGCGTGGGAGAAATGGCAACCAACAGACACAGCAGACGACTACATCCAACGACTCCTTGACAAAGGCCACAAATGGGGCCTGGCCCGAAGCGCCCGAGGACTTGGAGCCCGCGTCGCCACTGAAGCCAGCACCGA
>Ga0126342_10007701_pt1 | contig 19270 bp, 22 predicted proteins | sample Cyp1metagenome_FD_92528 | JGI IMG/M metagenome (GOLD analysis project Ga0126342, IMG submission 92528) | Coral microbial communities from Lord Howe Island, Old Settlement Bay, Australia - Cyphastrea 1 metagenome | ecosystem: Host-associated > Invertebrates > Cnidaria > Coral ... | reverse complement strand
CCACCCCTAACAATGTCCCAGTAAATCATCAAAACCAAGGAACACACATTGAACAACAACATAAAAACCATAACAGCCAAAACACCCTCAACAAAACCTACCCTCATCCAAACCAAACATTATTATTACATCAACCTCAACAAACATTTAGCAAGATAATCAAAAAGAAACAGTCAAACATTTAGATTTACAATATTGAACAAAAACATAACAGCCTCCCACCTGACCTACAACCTGTCTTGTCCTAGCTTCCCCCTTCTACCATTTTTTTCAGGGAGAATCCGATCATTTGGAGCCATTTCCCTTTGTGAATTTATCCAGCTGCCACAGGTGGCGCGGATTGCGCAGATCTCCCAACAAACTTCAGCCATGGGAGCGAAGACTGCAGGTGGGCTGCTGGAAGGTCCCAAGAGGTTCCTTTTTTCGAAGTCCTTTCTTCATAAGTCTAAACATTGCGATGATTGGTCACAGAAATTGGTACGAGAAACAAAATCAGACCCTGAAAAGCCACACATTCACATCATCATCAACAATTAACAAAATGTGTCATGTTCAAAATCTTCAAAATCATCATCATCATGTTCAAAATCTTCTTAACATGTCGGAGTCCCAGGCAGCTCCGTGGGCACCTTGCCCTTTGGCCTGGGCCGCCCGGTGCCACCGGTGGTGACGCCGCTGCCGGCGCCGGATCCCAAGGCCCTGATCTCCAAACGCGTGGAGGCCATGATCCAAGGGACCGAGCTTGGGTGATTTATAGGTGATTCAAAAAGGGGATTTATGATTAAGTTGACATAGTGACATAGTGTTTCTATTCAAGCACAGTTTTGCTCCGTTGAAAATTTTTGGGAGTTTGTTTATGGCTGATTGAGAAGGGATTTTGTGGTTGTCTGGGTCCTTTTCGAGGCAGACTTCCCAGATCCCCCAGGCGGCCACGCGTGCGGCCGATGTGGCAAAACAGGTGCTGAGGCGGCAGATCGACTTCGAGGTCCATCTGATGGGTTTGACTCAGAGGTATTGGGCCCATAGTGGGCCTAAAATGGTATTCATATAGTCATAGTATGTCATAGTATATATTCAGGTTCAAATATCCGTGATTCCTATTTTTTTGGACTTTGAACCATATTCATTCTGGATATCCACATGAATATGGATATGGTGATTCTTTTATATATCCACATGAATATGAGTGGCAATATGGATATGGGACCCCTTCATTCTTCTGTCGTCTGCGACGTTTCATCCAGTCTTGAGACATCTACGGCCAGGATGAGGAGAAGCTCCGGAAGCTCTTGCTGAAGGGCTTGAAGTACGACAAGCAGTGGTCAGCAGCTTACCAGGCGAACGGACAGCCATGGAGTTTCCAGAGAACTGCCATGGAGTCCCCATCCTTTGGGGAAAATCAGAATAAATCAGACGTGTTTTTTTTTATGAAGGCCATCTGAGTTGGTCCATTGGGTGTGCCTTCCCGCACCATCTGCATCTGCGTTCTGCGTTGGGGCCAGGAGTACTGCGTTCTACGCCGGGTCTCGCCTGAAGCTGTCCTGAGTGCCGGCAAGGAATTTATGGCGACCTTCGTGGAGCAGAATTTGCCGAACTCCATCAACACGGTCCCTTGGCGAACTTTAGGAATGTGGAGTAAACCATGGTAAACCCAATGACAAGTACTGCAATTATCCCGCTCCCAATGGTATCATTCATGAGGATCTTCAAAACTAACTACACCAACTATACCCCACGAAGAGCAAAGCGTTTGTTCTTGGGCTTTCCTGCTTGTAGCCAAGGAGTGGGCACAGAAGGTGATCCATAGCAAGGACAAGAAGGAGAAGAAGGAAAAGAAGGAGGAGAAGAATAAGGACAAGAAAGAGAAGGCAGCAGTGGTTTTTGGGGAACTTTAATGGCTGATCAGTCCATCCTGCAACTCTGGCCTTGCAGAGGGTGAAATCTGAGTCGCTGTTTAGTGAGTCTGCCAGGAACAGAAGGCTGAAAAGAAAGAGAAGAAGAAGGAGACAGTCCAATCTGTTCCTGTTCTGATGCAAGTAGGGGGTCTCAATCTGTCCTCCAAATCAGCTGACCAAATAGGTGAGTCCAGTGGCACCCTAAAAAAGGGTCATATCTCCTCCGCTCACAGCGCCAGGAAAAGAAGAGAGCAGCGGAAGAGGAGCTTGGAGAACCGAGCACTTTGGAAACCATGCTGAACAGCAGAATGGATCAATGAACAATTGGAAAACACTCAAAATTGGTTCAAAGTGAAACCTACCTCTCAAATTTGGATGCTTCGTTAGTTTGACAATGACCAAATTCCTGGGGTATCCCATTTCCCCAGCGCTAGGACGGAGCTGTTGCGGTGGATCCTCGACAAGTCAGCCGCCGCACATGAGAAAGTGGCGGAAAATCCGGGCTGCGTGTGCACGCGGAATTTCTTGAGAGAATTCAACAGTTGAATCCTATCAATTTCCTACTGTATACTGACTTTCTGACGATATAAGGACAGTTTGACCATGCAGTTTGATGACTATCCTCGCAGATGAGTGAAGTCTAGTAACTCAGATATTTCCTGAAGCCAACCTGCGAATGGGGACAACCCCAAATTGGTGACACGAGACCTCAAAGGTGAGTCTATTTCCGAGGAAACCCAAGGATTGGTTAAGGTCACAGACTTGGTGCGATGTCAGCCGCTTGGGCTTGAAGTCAAAGGTGGAAGCTTTGCAAGATCTGGATGGAGAACACCGCGAAACTGAGAGCAGCAGATTGCTGAGACTGCATAGTGTGTATTGAGTGTATTGTATGGCCTCAAACTTTATGCTCTTTTGCAGAGTTTGGTCTTGTTTGACCCCTAAAACCATCTCAAACCAAGCAGACCTTTTGTGTGGATGAACCCCAGCCTGGGACAGTTCATGGCGATGCGAAAACACTTCAAAAGCAGGCATGGTATCTTGGCTGAAATTCTGGCGTGTTTAAGTGACTTAAGTGGTGAATGGTGAAGATCAAGGAGCCAGGTCCACTATGAAGAGCCCAGGCTTTGCAGGGCCTGTTAGGAAACTCCATGGGTTTGTGTCGAAAAATGGGGGCCCCAACATGGCAATTCATGATTCAAGACCCTTTGGAAAGAGAATGACAATGATATTTTAATGGCAATTCAATGCCCAGTTGTAAAAGACTGATCAGCCACTGGATTTTCTTGCGCTATTTTCAACACACCGATATCCTGTATCCCATAGACAATTGTGAGCTGGACCAAGGTCAAGTCTTGAATTACGCTGATTGTGGGACACCTGCTGGCACGACCCTGATCTGGACCCGAGAAAAATGGATGGGAGTGCAGCGATAGATCCTCAGTATGGCAGCTGGGATATACAGATCTGTTCAACAAAGACCTAACAACATCTAACAACAAAGACCTAATATTGAAAGCTTGCCCTTTGGGAATCTAACATAGCTATGGAAAATGACCCATGTGAGATGATTTGAATACCTATTGAAGACGATGGTTCTCCATAGCTATGTTAGATTACCAGAGGCTATGTAGAGATGGATTTTCTTCACGCTTCCAATTCCAGCAGCAACCGCTGCCAGGATACATGGTCTGTCCATGAGCTTGGACTATTGGGAAGGCATTTGGCAGAACTTCTCAGACTTCAGAAATGTGCGCATCGATGTGCCGGGGCACGGTGGCAGTGAGCCACGAGTTGAAGGTCTAGAGCTGGATCAGTTTGGTGCCTGGGTGAATTGGAACACGAGACAGCGGTCGATTCATGGGGATCCATAGGATTTAATCGGAAGTGAATGGTTTTTCATGGGGATTTAATATAATTTAATGGGATGTTTTTATCCAATCATGGTGGTTTAAGTATGAAGAAATAGGGATTCAACCAACAACAATGGGTGGTATGATTTGGGCATAGTGAGAATATTCTGGTTCGCCCACAACTCTTTTCTGGTGTGAATTAAAACAGCATACATGATCATGATTTCAACATGATCAAGGGGATATCAACAGGATATATGATATATATATATATACATACATACACATAACATGGAATGGAATCAAAATTCCCACCCCCATACAACTTGATATTGGAGGGAATCTTAATAAGATGTCTTTGACATTTGAAATTGGAGGGTTTTCTCGGGTTTTGGCAAGGCAAATCGAGGGGTTTGCCAGATGGCACTCACAAGGGGGTGAAAACCGACCAGGTTTCAATGGGTGATTCCCATTGAAAGCAACCAGTTTTTGTTGGGATTGCAGATGGGTTTATTGCATGGCTTATGTTTTGTCTGTGAGCAAACATGGGGATCGGTTTGTCACATGGGGTCCCGATGGACCCGCAAAATTGGACTTTCTAGAATTACCAGCATTTTTTGGGCCTTTCATTTTTACCCATAGCAATATGGGTTTACCCTCTGGATGATTTAGTCTGGCAAAGGAACAACACCCACAAATGAGTTTTTCCCACAGAATGGGGGAGTTTCGATTGCTATGTTTGATTACCAGAGGATCTAGGTCAAACTACGTGGAAATTGCCATGGCTATGCGCGGTTTACGTTTACTGAAGATGACCTGCCCACCCCTGGCCTCATATGGAAATGGCAATCCACTGGGTGCTTATGGGAACATTAATTTATGGCCATTGTGACCCTTGGGAAATTGATTTGATCCGAAACACCAAATCCAACCAAAGCTGAGCAAGCTGTCAGTTTGGCCAATCTCCAAGTGATGGCAGACTTGGGAAATATCTTGCCGTGGCTTGGAATTTTTTAGGTCATGATATCATTGACCTCGTGCAGCATTTGCAGCTGCAGCGTGTCGTGCTGTTGGGCCACTCTCTGGGTGGCATGATTGTTCCCTGGCGTAAGAAAATTCAGCAGAGTCAGCAGAGCAACATGCCATGGTATCATGTGAGGATGTCAATGATGGGTGATGGACATCTAATGACATCTATCTATTTTCCAACATATGCGTACAACCATGATTTTTGTATACGGACTGTTGGCTTGACCCTCTTAGCCCAAACCAATCCCTGGTGCCGGTGCTTCAACATCTCACGAGACTTGACCAATGGCAACAATGGCATGCACATCATGACGAATCAGATCAACTAATCTCCAGCATCTTCAGCCTTTCCGAAAAATGCCAGGCCTTGTCCGCCGCCCTGGATCTGCCAGAGCTGCTGGGCTTGGTGCTGATGAGCACCAGCAGCCGCGTGAGCTCGCGCGCGCGCGAGGGCTGGCGCCGTAGTGCCCAGGTTGCCCGGAAGCAGGGCCAGGAGGCCTGGGCGAAGATTCAGGAGATGGTGGCTGAGTCGCAGATTGAGAAGGAGATGCCCAAGCTGGGTAGGGAGCTCAGCAATTGGTACAGTAGATGGCAACTAATGGAGGGAAAACTACCTCAAAATCACCTGAGTTTGAGCTTGGTGAATTGCCTGAATTCAGCCGGAGAAGGGATGGGTAGGGTTATTGGTGACTATAACCAGAATGAATTCACCCCAAGAAGTTGGGATATGATCTCACCCCGTCCCCATCCTGGCCGTCCCAGGTACGTTGCCAGCGTTGATCCTGCAGGGCGATGCAGATCAGCAGACCCCAGTGCGAGCGGGAGAAATTTTGCGGGATCAGCTACCGAAGGGCCAACTGCAGGTCTTCAGGTGCCGAAATGGCTTGGAAGATGGGGAAAAACCCGACTGGAAATGGCAAAAACCCACTGAACCAATAGAACACCCCCAAGTCTTGGGGGTTGGTCGGGGTTGGTGATTTGTTTTCCATGTGATAAACCCAAGGCCAAAAGCAAACTACCATTTGGGTGGTTTATACTGCCTATTTATTGAGTCATATTGGGGATGATTTAAAATTCATGGCATTGGGTTTACCACAATACTGGAAATGTGATGATATGGGTTAAAAATTGTGGCAGTTGTGGTTTATTTATGAGGCAAAAGGGAATTTCATGGGAATATAATTTGGGTATACTGCGATAATCCCACCACCCCAAAATGAAATACACCCATATGGGCCCGCAATACACATCCAATAAACATGTATAATATGAAACTGTATATATATATATAATATAGATTTTAGTAAACCAAGGTTTCGTTTTGGGGGTATTTCTATCGATCGGGGGTATGAAATTACTGGAAGTTCCAGGTCAATCCATCGGAGTACCAATGGACCCTTGCGCGAAATAGGACAGATTGAAGTATGTACCCAGAACATATTAGAGAATGTGTGGTTAAAGTCAAAATTAGCACATGCGAATAGATGAGAGTAGCAACATGACCCGCTTGAATACGAGCAAGCCAATACGGGAATATGGGCAATGCTTGATTGCTCTAAACTTCCGAATCGTAGTGCTATTGGGAGAGCCCAAGCTAGAAATCCACCATGCAATTCCGATGGGAGGGTGAGTGTGTTGGCCGTGTACCATTCGGATGAACCCATGCCACTTCCATAAACCCAGAGGTTAGCAAGGCGGAGCAAGAAGTCTTTCAACATGTCATTGCCCAACTTTCAAGAATTGGTTGAAGGGAAATTCTTCAAGAAACCTCTATATTTGGGGGTAAGAACCTGGGTTTCCTGTAGATTTTCTCTTAAACCAATCCATTGAGAACTTCAACCGGGTCTGGAACTGGAGGATTCACCCCAATTCTTGGCCAAGCCATGGGATTTTGGAGCCGACTCCGCCAGGGCTGGTCACAACTTGTTGCCTGAGAGCCCGGAGGCCCTCCGCTGCTGTGCGCAGTGGCTGTCCTCCCAAGGCTTTGCGCAGCCGTCAGCATCCAAGCTTTGAACACCTCGTTGGATGGTGGGTTTTCAATGGTTTTCAAGGCAAGATTGCCCGCGGCCGATGAAGATTGTGCTGTTCAAAAGTTTGCAGGGCCTGCATGTGCTTTACTAGAAGAATGAAAGTATAGGTGGCATGAAACGGAGTATTTTTTTGTGGCAACATGTGGCAACTCCAGTCTTAACAGGCGATAGTTCCGTTTGAGGAGTCAACCTGTGCTGTTTCTGCCAATAAGCATCGATCAATGTGCTGAAACGTCCAAGAAGGCGGTGATCTTAGATGGATCTTTCATTTTTCAGCAAACATTGCTGCAAATTCTGGCTCGCATTCAGCTCTGAAGCAACAATTCAAACCAACTATGGCAGAACATTTGGATGCTTTGAAGAGCTTTATGTTCACAGAAATGGCAGAAACATACCAAAATCATGGATATATACTGTCACCGAATTTGTTGGATCTGAAGATGGGTAGCATCTCGTTTGTGACCATTTGCATTTCGTTCATGAATATTTGAAGTGACATTTTGAACGGCTTCTTGATTTTTGAAAGGTTTCCCAAGACCTAGCCGTCCTTTTGAACCGAAGTATTACAGGGCTGGGCCTTTCGGTTAGCCAAAGCATTTTAGGCTTCTGGGCCCTCATGGGTCCTCCTAGGATTTCAATTCATACGCTACCACCACCGCAAAAGTGGCGCCATGAACCGCGGAAATCCACATCTAGTTCCAGCCGGCATCGTCGCGATCATCGGGTGGAATGTCTGCATTTTTTGGACGTCCGTTGCCAGTTCTGATTTTGTAGATGGCGTGACAAAGCAACGCATTTTTTTTGGAGGATGGAGTCAAGATCTCCCCTGTTCTGAAAAAAAATTGCACACCCTTTGAAGAATGAACGCACCACGGGAGTCTTACCAGGCATCAGCCCCCCGTGACGCGTGGCTTACTCTTTGCTTCCGCTTCTCTGATGGTGGTGCGCCCTTTGGGATGTCGACGGGAGAATGGTCGATAGTCTTGCAACTGGGGCACATGGTAATCATACTTTGGAGGAGTGAAAAAAGCAGAACGACCATGATTGCACTCATTGTTAATTACTGTTAATTAATGATATTTCTTGCATCTTTATGCTGTTCATAAACCACGCAAGATATACATGGATTCTATGATCCATCTCTGGTTCCTTGCCCAGATTGGTTCCATCACCATGAACGATGCCGGTGGCCATTTCCCCACATCCACCAGCATTCATCAACCTTTCCGCCAGTTGTGCACCTTGGAGATCGTGTCACCTTTCACTCTGTACCTCAATTGGCAGCTCATCATCTATGAGCTCCAGCTCTGGAGGCTGGTGAGGATTCAATGAGATTCAACCCATGGCATGGCAGCTTCATTTTTTTTCCCAAAGGCTGGTGACCTGCTTCTTTTACCTGGGCACCTTCAGCTTGCCCTACTGCTGGAACACCTGGGTCTTGGTGCGCGATGGAAAAGTGGGGGAGATCTTCGGATGTTCCGCATATCTGTGACTCAAAGTTGCAGAATGTTGCAGAGGAAGTTGATGTTTTGGAGCAGACCTTCCCTGTGAGGTACACTATTGCTCCTCGCTGGAAGAAGTGGCCTTTCAAAGAAAATCGGCCGAGTACCTGTGGATGCTGGTCTGTGGCGCAGGCGCGGTGCAAGGCGTTACTTTGTTGACATGGCTCATGTTCTTGTCAGAACAACATGCAGCAACTCACCTTTGCAGTTGAGAGGTATGATTTTGTTGCTCACCTACTTGTTTGGGAGCCAGTGCGCCGTGACGCTCATCAGATCGGAAAAAACGCAGATGCACTGAGTGCCTTATGGCTACGACTCAGTGCATTCGCTATCCCTGAAAACTCCTTGACACATCTTGCAACATGCTCATCAATGAGCCAGTTCCAGGATAGCTGGTTGTCATTTTGAGATTCCTACAGAGATCCAGATTCACGAGAGTTTTGGAAACAACCAATCTAGTGTGAAGGAAGCGACTACTCAGCAACTAAATAACTAAATGTAAAGACTACGTTTGTGCAGTGATGACCAAATACCAAATACGGAAAATTTTCATGAAATTACAAAAATCTTGCTATGGAGTGTTGAAGAAAGTTCGACTCCACGCCTGCAGTGCCACAGTGCCAGGTACTTTGTGAGTGGAGCACTGATTGACCTCATGACATATCTCTGGGGCCGGCGGAATCCAACCGCAAGAATGCAGGTCGAGTTGTTACAGATGGTGTCATGCGAATGTGATCCTTAAAACTACCAGTTGATTTAACATCGCATGTGCTGTTTGCGATCACTGGGGGATTTTTGAACATCACTTTAAGGAGAAATCAATCAAACAGATCACAAACATGGTGCCAGGTGCTATTTTTCACCATTCGCGCGCCATATTTGCCCTGGGTGCCTTGTCCTGCCGGGTGAAACTTCGTTCATGGATATCCCTTTTTCTACTGCTTGGTTGATTAGTAGGGGGGCTGACCGCGGCTAACCCCAAGTTTTACCTATAGGGAGACATCAATATCATTCAACATCAATGACATGATGAATGGTATACTGCTGGTATACCAGACCGGCCCAAACCAAGTTTTCAGGACATTGCTAGCCTCGCTAAGGTTCTCTCATGGATATCCCTTCTGATGGGAGGTAACGTCCAGGACGGGGATGGGCTGATCTTTATTGGGTTGCAAGATGATCCAAGAATATCCAAGATGTTTTTGGAAAGCACTTTGAGGTCACAAACTGGAAGCTCCCAGTTTTCCAGGACCACCTTCTTGGACTTGTGGTGGGTCATACCTACTTCTTCTTCGAGGAGCTCGTTGCAAGCTCGCTGTTTTTATTGGTGAAGCTTCGGAGCATGTTTTCCCCGTTCAGGACGTGTATCCGCTGATGTCAACCTCCCAGGGCTTTCGCCTTTTCCGGACGCCAAGAATACTGAAGATGGCCGGGGAACCCGACTGCCCGCTAGTTATAAGTTAACACTTAACTTGTAACCACCATTCACATCTATCAGAATCTATCAAATACTGATATAGGGTATATCTATCATAAACCCTACTGAGCCTCCTTATAAACCAACTTAGCTAACTATGTGGCACCACATTGTAATTACCAGAAAACCCTGTATGTGAGATGACACTGTCTAGTTGTGCAAAATGGCTCCGCTGAGGTTTTGAATGATCCTGATTGAGCCCCAACCGGGCGGATCAATCGCTGAGCGCATTCCAAAGTGGTGCAGTTGTACAGTCAAAAAAGGCCCTCTTCATGCGTTCCAGGATGAAGACGCCCAGGTCATGAGGTCATTGCTATGGAACTACTTGATTCCTAGAAGTCCTTTTTTGAGGAATTCTCATTCCAAACAGGATCGGTTCGTGCTGCCTTTCTTTTTGCTCAAATTTCTGTCTTTGGCTAATGATGCTTGAGAAGAATCGTATCAGACATTCATACTCAATATCCTCAACTTTTGCCGTCTTCGAAGAACTTCGAACCCGCCGAAAGATATTGGAGCGGGTCTGTCCACGACTCCTGAGCCCAGTGTCTTTTTAACATCTGCCACTCCCCGACGTCAACCAACACCCACAGCCACGACAAAAAAACATAGCTGTGCTGGTTGCCCAGCGGCCCCCGCAGAAGCCATGAGCTTGACAGCTGTCATGGGGTCATACATCGCACGCTTTCCAGTGAAGGAACAGCGATTGATCATAGAGGCCAATAGATAGAAACACTTATCCAGGATATTGAATATCGACTTGACTTCAACATTTTTAGGTTGACGACCTTTCTGCATTTTTTTTGGGTTGCTAAACGGGGTTCCCAGCGAGTACACATGCACAGTTGAACATGTTGAACAGGATGCGGACAGGTCAAAGAAGTGCCGTCGGCACCAAATGACTGAAAGTAGCAAAGGCTGCTAGACTTGGTTAAAGGTATAAATTTCCGGACACAAAACCCATTACAAGACATTAAAACATGCAATCAAACCAACTCAGAACCAATCAAATCCCAGTAAAACCCAATAAAACCTACTAAACCCATCATGAAATCCAGAAGTTTCATGTAAACTTCCCGCAAAAACCAATGTTGCCAGGCAACAACCCCCGGTCACTCGATGCTTGGCGGTTGCATCTGCGCTGCTCACCTTGGTGGGGGGCCATGTTGTGGAAAAGGCATAGTTGACAAACCCAAGTGATCAAAGAATAGCCATAGCACAATACAATATGATATAATTTAATATAATATATTGTAATATGATATAAGAAAAATAAAAATGAAACAATACAATATGATACAGTATAATTTGATATAATATAATATAATATCGTTTAATTTGATAGAATATAATATGATATAAGAAAAGATATAATAAACCAATATAATCTGATATAAGAAAAGATGACATAACATAGTACAATTTAACTTCATACAATATGATATGATATAATATAATATGATATATAATGTAATATGATATAATATGATATAATATGATATAATATGATATAATATGATATAATATGATATAATATGATATAATATGATATAATATGATATAATATCATGTATTATAATATGATATAATAGAATAGAATATAATATGATATACTATACTATACTATACTACACTATACTATACTATACTATACTATGATATAATATAATATGATATAATTTAATATACCATGATATAATATAGTCTTAGATAAGATAATGTAATATAATATAATATAATATAATATGATATGATATGATATAGTATAATTTAATATAAATAAATATATTTTGATTGAATTCAATATAATTTGATTAATTTAAACGAAACTAAACTAAACTAAAATAATATAATATATTTCGATATAAGATAATTTAATTTAATACAATATAATTTGATTTCAATTAATGTAATACAATACAATTCAATATAATAATAGAATATAATATAAGTTAATTCAATTTAATTCAATATATTTTACTATGATATAGTATAATCCAATATGATATAAACAATAAAATATACTGTAATTTGATTTGATGTAGTAGAGCATGATATAATATAATATAATATGATATGATATAATATAGTAGAATATAATATAAGTTAATTTAATTCAATTCAATATAACTTAACTTAAATTAATGTACTACAATATACTGTAATAGAATATAATATGATATAATATAGTATAATTTGATATGATGTAATATAATATATTCTACACAATATATTATATATTGTATATATATATATATATTATATTAATTAATGTTAAACCAACTAACTAATCATTGTAGTTTACGTACTGATGGTGATAGTCATATTAACTTTTGATCCAATAATTGGGGCTATGATTTACCAAATTGAACACATTGGGGTTATATTAGCCAAACCAGTAATAAATATGGTGAGCTAGTTAGTTATATATAGTTGATATGATGGTTGGTATATATTGGGTTATTAGTTGAGGATACAAGTGCTAACTATGCTAACTAGTTCAACCATGAACCAGGTGGCTTTTCTCATGGTTTGTGTCGGAGTGTAGTTGGAGTAAATTGTGGTAAATAGTGGAATTGCTCAATCATGAGACCATTGAGAAGATATTAGCAATTCTTAAATTGATGTGATTTGGCGAAATGGGAATGGGTCACCTATAGCAACCCCAAAATGGATGGGAAATGGGTCTGTCTGGATAGATACGTATCCCCAAATTCATGGATTCGATGACAACCCTCTCTTTCTCCGCCTCTCTCAATTTATTAACGTAGACACATAAATTTGTCGCACATGTATCCGTGTAAATTGTAACGACCCCACCGCCACATCACCGGAAATGACAGTTAGGATTGGGGTAACTATTCGAACATGAGTTTTTTTTTTTCAGATTTGTGAATTAGTGTAATTCAGCCATATACAGACGCTATATCTTAGATACTTTCAGAAATTGTGGGTTTTGTGGTTGAAAGTTGGGTACTCCTTGACACCCGCCACCAGTGCTTGGCAGGGACCGTGGATGCTTCGGATCCTCATCGCTGTTGAAAGTTGGGTTGGATACCTATATTGAGTGATGGCCATCCATTTTCACGCTTGGATTTATATTGCCGCTATATTTGGATTCCCATGAGGTGGACACTTTAAACCCATATGATTGCATTCAATTCGGTATATATATATAATATATATCTCCATTATCTCCCCATCTATAGCCATTTTTATTGCTTCCAAATCCAGTATAATCCGTTAATCCGTATATTGGTTGTAATCAATGAACAATTGGTTCCAATATGTATTCCATATTCCATTTAGAATCCGTATTTTCATGGTTCCATTGCTCCAAATCCGCCATGTTTGACCGTGGCCACGACCAGGGCTGCGCCCTTGATCTGCTTGCGCCCAGCACTCTGCTGCTCAGTTGGCAGCTGGTGATCTATGAGATGCAGATCTGGAGGCTGTCCAGCTGTCCAGGGCAAAGTAAGGGGAAGGATTGAACAACATTGGGCACAACGGCACATACTGTACATGTATGATATTTGTACACTTAAACTTAAAGGTGTGTTTGTACATATGATTCATGAAATCATATATGAATACAGGATGTAAATCAGCTATGAAATTCGAGGGATACTTGGGGCCACTTGGGATTGTAAGGACAGATGTGAATCAACAAGAGTGGATACATATTCCCCAAGAAATTGGTGGTGAAACCATTAAAACTAATTGCATTCTTATGGGGTTGAAATCTGTTGCCCAATGGAATTGCCATTCAAGTTTTGCGCTGAAATTGAATGCATGCCCAAAAGACTGGACGGGCTACAATACCCAACTCGGTCCAAACTTGTGTCAAATTTTGGCCCATGCCAACACTGGTTGTCATGTGGGGGGAAGGAATGCGGGACTCCCGAATGAAGGATAGATCTTGTGCCTTTCTGTCTTTATCCGTGTTTGGCACAGGAATGTACCACAGATTTTAGCATCCATCATGGTGGCGTTCATGGTTCCACAGCCACTTGTTGAGTGTGCATCTTGGATTCTGTGATGGAAAGAGCAAGAAACATATCTTGACGTCTTCCCCCGAAGCAGAAGTGCAAGCAGCACCGTACATCACCACCGGCACACATCATTATGCCTACATCAAAATTATCGCAACGACTTCACCGGTGGATGGAGCTGCCCAAGCCAGTCAGGGTCCTCCAGGCTAGTGACGTGCTTCTTGTTCTTTGGCCCTTTGGGACTTCCCTTTGTTTGGAATCTTTGTGTCCTGGTGAGCCACGGGGATGCGGGGGCGGACCTTTTTCAGTGTCCAAGGTTCAAATGTACCAGTTCAGATGCCTCCTACCGATGAATTTGACTGACATGATTCCATCCCCAACATGATTTGCTTGGAACTAATCCTCCATATGAGCCCCACTTCACCACTTGTCAACTTGCCATATCTTGGAAGGTACACTACTGTTCTTCCTTGGAAGGGATCTCGTTCCAGCGAAAAACGGCCGATTTCCTCTGGATGCTCTTGTGCGGTGCAGGTGCCGGGCCTGGCTCAGTCGGAGTTTCCGTCACAAAAACCGTCACCTGGTCGCCGCTTGGGGATCCATTTTATCGGGTAGGAATGGACCCACAACTATACCCTCTGGTAATTTAACATAACTATGGAAAATCACCATTTATAGTGAATTTTCCCAGGAAAAATGGTGATTTTCCATAGTTATGTTAAATTACCAGAGGGTAACAGATTATACTATAACACATCATTAACACATCATTAACACATCCATTTTGATCCATACCCATCTCTTGCCATGATCAGAACCCTTTCAAAGCTACAGGCTATAGGTCAACTGGGTCATGGGCAGGGGATACTGAGGGTATCGAGTGTACTGCCAATGTGCTGGAAGGCATGCTGCTCCTGCTCACGTCCTTCTTCAACATGTGAGCCCAACGGGGAATCGATAAAATGCGCTGTGGGATGAAGGAAGTGCATTGCACATTTGCCACTCCCTCACTACCACCGTCCACATCTTCACATCCAGAGGTACTTTGTAAGTTCGTCCTTGATCGACCTCATGACCTATGTTTGGGGTAGAAAGAATTCGAGTGCCAGAATGCAGGCAGGACCATTGCCAAATGCCCTGTGGGAGACTGGGATCCTTGGTCGTGTGAGATCGTGTGAGAAAGATTCAGTCCTTTTCTTTGGGAGCCTTGAAAGTTCCCTCAGATTCTCCATGTCCCAAGAATCTGACCATCAGGGAGCCCTCCCGGGAGCCTGGCCGCTAGGTGTTCTTCTTCACGGTTCGCGCGCCTTACTTAGCCTGGGCTCGGGACCCCAGTGCCTGGCTTGCTGACTATTGGAACATCAACTGGCAGCAGTTGCCTTGTGCCCGGGCAGCTGTGAGATGGAAATTTCCCGCACTTGTCCATAGTTTTTCCCTCTTGGCCAGGTGATCGCTGGCATGTCAGTATTGATGGGAGGTGGAGTGCAGGACGGCCGGGACGGCCAAGCTCTTGCAATTTGCACAGTGAAGTTGCTCTGTTTACAGAATCACAACCCATGAATTTCAAAGAAAAGAAGTGGCAAAAACGACGCACTAGCCAAGTGCATTCACTTGAAGAGGCTGGAATTGGTGCCAAAGATGCCTTTTGGGTTTGGAAAGATAAGGCATCAGGCCATGATTGTATATCCCCCAGAAAACTACCACAAAACCCAAACAAATTCGATGGAAAGCGGATTTTCCTATCCGAAATGATAAGCTCGGAGTTCCATCTAAACTTCTAAAACTGTCAGGGTCTGTCATTTTGCCACCAACCAAATATATCTTGGGCCCATTTGGGGATGACGTCAACACCAATAAAAACAAACCTATTCTAGATGATTATTACCACCTAATAACTATTATTACTTTCATATACTTTTATTTTTTTATTAGTATTATTAGTATTATCATATATACCATCTGGTTATTTAACATAGCCATGGAAAATCACCATGTTTAATAGGTAAACCATCTATAAATGGGCCATTTTCCATGGCTATGTTAAAAAACCAGAGGGTATATGATATATATATATCATTCCTACTATCATTGTTCAGCCACGCCAGGATCACCTCCTGGGGATCGCAGTGGGTCATGTCTACTACTTCTTCGAGGACGCGCCTGGCATCGCTTGGCATGGATGGACCACACATGAACAAATCCATGTTTTGACCATGGTTCATCTAATTACAATGAATAATATATATGGGGATGGGTCAAAACCTTGTACCCCTGGTGAACATCAAAATAGCTGGTAAATGGATGTTCATCCCACTAAAAATGGTATTAATAGGTATTGACCCATACCCATATATATATATATATTATATACATATATATATATTTATACATGTGTATATACATGAATATGACAGTTCGGTATGGATCAAACCTGTTTTACTTCCTTGTTTTACGATTGTGGGGACATATCATTGTTAAGATATGGTTGTAAAGGACATTACCATGATGGAAAAAATAACATAAGGCGGTCTGCTTCCCTGCCGCAGGACATCTACCCGTTGTTGCCCACGTCCAAGGGCTTCCGGCTCTTTCGCACACCAACGCTGCTGAAATGGGTCCGAACCTTGGGTAGGAAAACAACATCCGGAGACATTTCATACCATTTCACAGAAAAAGCAAACAAACAGTCCTTGCTCTGACTTTGTAAACCAAGGTTTACTGATGCTAAGTGCGTAAGGGTTTGTGTTTCTGATGCTAAGTGTTGTTTGAATCATGGATTTATTAAAACAATCTTGGCATCATGGATTCAAAAAAACAGTGTTGTTTGAAAGACAATACAACTCAAATCTTGTGACCCATGATGCCATTGATGGTTTGATCTTCCGGGTCACTTAAGAGCTAGATGCAGGGGGTACTTTTTTAGCCACTGCAACCTCGGAAGAGGCTTTATCCAAAAATAGAGTACACCCGCAAATGATAGTTTTGATAGCGAAAATGATGGTCAACCACTTGATGTTGGGATACTTCTTTTTAGGACAAGCCCACATCAATGTCTTGGGATTGGCGAAAACGGAACGGAGCCAGTCTCCCGCAGTTGTGCTTGGTGGGAGCCACTGAGGTATGCAATCAGACGGACTGATCAAAGTTGATCGGCACCGAAGCTGTGCGAAAACAGTGGGCCCAAACCACTGCGATGTATGGGTATGGGTCGATATCTAAATGATTTTCCATGATATGGGTACCCATGAATGGGGGGATTGATGTTCAAAGCTGCCAAGTTATGGCATGAGACCCAAAATATACCAGGGTTTTGATCCAGTCTCCACCCGTATGTCTAAAGCTTGGGTCTCCACCTCGCAGCAAGGTTGTCCAGCCATTTCTAGGCGTGATTTGAAAGTGCCAAATTGGCAAGACCTACTCGTCTGGTGCAGAGATGTACTTGCCTGCTTGATTCCTGGCTGACAACAGTCCAGTTCAGGTGTTTGCCGTTTCCCTTTCATAGCTGTTCATGTCCTGTGGCATACAATAAGTCACATCCCAATGGTCTCACAGGAACCGAATCCTCCAAAAATCCAAATGGGGTTTCCATGAATTGGGGACCCCAAAAACGGATGGTGTACAATGGAAAATCTAAAATGGATGATTTAGGGATACCCCCCCCATGACTCAGGAAACCTCCAAGCTGTCCATTCCCCAAGTTCCCATTCTTTTTTTCTCCCAGCTGCTGCCCCAAAGTCCAACTCGTTCCCCTCGTTTCTTCCTGGCCTCCGGCTCCGTGCTTCGGCTTCAGTGGCAGGGGAGGACGCCGAAAAATCGTCGCCATGGCCAAAGCGGAGTTGGTGGAGAGAATCAAAGCGTTGCAGCGCTCGGACCCGCAAGCGAAGCAGGTGAGAAAAGGGAAGCTGACAGGTGAATAGTGGAGAATAGTGGGATGAATATACATATGTATATATATATATGATATGTATAGCATAATACTTTTATATTTTTTGGAACTATTATCTAAATTTCAAATGTGGGGAGTATACATATAGCTCCACTTTTTGTTGCTATAGAAATGAGGGTTTGCCAAGATGCTTCTGATCTCTCCATGGCTTGGTGGCTACCGTGGCTGTTGGTGATGTGCTCCTGGATATTTGGTTGCTTTGCCTAGCAGGGCTGCGACATATAATGGACATATACACACATGTGTAGACCTCTTGGAAAACTTCAGATATGTCATTGAGTCATTGCCTACTATTGTTCGTTGGTTAAGCCTCCTTGTCGCTCGCAAGAGTTGTTGGTGGCCCCCTGTGACCAGCAGCAGGCATGGTGGGACTACTGTGACAACAATCTTTCGGGTAAAAAGGACCGCTTTTTACCTCTCACCGTCTCACCTGCTCCACTTGGAATTTTCAGCAAGTGATTTTTTTCTGTAGTGGGAATGGCTCCAAAGGCCCCATGGAACCAGGGGAACCAGCTTCACCCCAAAAAGATGAGTGCCGGAGGATCCAAACCGCCATGAAGACTACACCTTACAGGATTTCTTGACGCAGTACGAAAGTGGAGGGCCTTCTGCAATAGGCCATGGGGTCTATGGGATCTATGGGATCTATGGGATCCATTGCCGCATTCAGAGCATGCCACGTTTCAGGTGATGCATTTTTGTTGGCAAGTTATCGATGGAGATCCATTCAAGTCCACACCCAAACAGAACTTAGATGTGCTTTGCAAAGTTGGAGACCAATGGGTTTAGTGCAACATCCTGCAGGAGCCTCTCGCTCCGTACCTCCAAGGCACTTCCGAAAAAGCTGGCTCAGTTGCTCCACCTTTTCCTAACTCCAACGGTAACAGGGGTTAAAATCAATCATGGTAGTGTCAGCACTTTCCAATCAACTTCAAGGATATCGTTGTAGTTTTTTTTTGATCATCCATTCATAGATTGGATGTTGACCCCATTCCGACTTTCTTCTGAGTAAGTGGTTTTCCATGCGGACCAGGTTCAATAGAAACCAGAATTTTCGGATTGGAGACTTGGAGACTTTGCCAAATTCTATCTTTTTTGGGCTGATATACATCCCATTAAATCTCTATGAAGTCCATCAACCAACCTCAAAACAATATTCAGCAGCTCTTAAAACCCATTTGAAACATTGTACCGTATAATTACCGTTATTACATCCCCATTAAACATAGGCACATACATTTCCCTCTTATATAACTTATAAGGCTATTCTAATTCCCCAACAGTAAGCTACTGGGGTCTTCAGCCTAGAATAGCTCGGGTGTGCAGTGGTGCAGAGGCCGGGTCAAGTTCAACGAGGTTCCGGAGAAGGTTCCAAAGGTTCCGGAGAAGGTCTGGGGAGGCTTTGGTGGAGAGCCAGGTGCAAAGCCAGGTCAAGTTGAATAGGGTTCCAAAGAAGGTTCCGGAGAAGGTTCCGAGAGGCTTTGGTGCAGAGCCAAGTCAGGTTCAACAGGGTTCCGAAGAAGGTTCCGGAGAAGGTTCCGGGAGGCTTTGG
>Ga0126342_10007700_pt1 | contig 19270 bp, 21 predicted proteins | sample Cyp1metagenome_FD_92528 | JGI IMG/M metagenome (GOLD analysis project Ga0126342, IMG submission 92528) | Coral microbial communities from Lord Howe Island, Old Settlement Bay, Australia - Cyphastrea 1 metagenome | ecosystem: Host-associated > Invertebrates > Cnidaria > Coral ... | reverse complement strand
CTTCGGAGACTTTCTCTTTTTGATCTTCTTTCTTCTTCTCTTCTCTTCTCTTCTCTGACTCTTCCCATCTCTGCTTTTCATCTGTCCATATTGTCGGAAGTTTGACTTCTAAACTTCCTTCGATAAGTTAAAGTTAATTATATGACCATATGTATGTATATATATAAATGACCATATTCATCCACTCTCAATAGCGAAGTGTCGAATTACAAAAGGGTAATTGTGTTGATCTGTACTGTTTTGATAAATCAAATTCCGAAAATTGTTGGTATACGTCTGTACACATCTTTTGCAGGAGTCAGCTTAGATAGGTATTTCCCTTGATCGCGTGTATTGCCGAACGCATTGTGTTTTCAGAACATGACGAGTTCATTTCTTGAATCACAACAATCATACTGTGGTAGATTCCCCAAAACAAAACCATGTTTTTTCCGTTTGGAGGTTGTGAGCAAAACATGGCAAAGAAAGCAACACATGTGTTATATGGGGCCCGCCACATTGCAGAATACACAGCTTATACGGTCGTGGGAGAGCTGCCATCTGCAGATTCCATCCCTTGCATTCTGACCATATCTGAACTTTAATTACTGCTTATATCCCCACTGCTGAGTCGATCCTAGCATATGGTTAGTAGATGTTAGTAGCTGGGCTTTAGCCCATATTTATCAGATCCACCGAGTTCTTAGCCCCACTACAAACAATATACATCAAAGTGTGAACGACCTCCATGTTTGTTGGTGAAACGGTGAAACATTATCTTGCCATGCAACTTATACCCAAGTGCTGATCATCACAATTGGTCGCTTCCCAATGCGTAAATGCCGCTATGCACCCCCCCTTCTATTTGATTCATGCCCCCTATCCCTGATTGCTCAAGATCAATCAATTTCCCCAGATGTGTTGGTTTGTCTCGAAGATTGTTCTCCAACATCCCCATTTTTTTGGTTTCAAATCCTCATCTTCTCTGGCCATTTCTATCTCCCCTCAAACAGTCGGCTGCCTGTTACATAAATTAAACAAAAGCAGTTCTTTACGTTTGGGGTACTCTAAAATTGGCCGAATCAAGAAAAACATTGAATTACACATAATTACAGCATTTCCACCCAAAAGTGGCTATCATGTAATTTGGTAAACCATGGTAAGCCCAATTATCAACCTTCCGTATCCTTCCGTCGCATTACCATAGATGGGTGTGGTAAAGACCATCCCCAAATCGGCAGGTCCCAGCCACATAGATGTATCGGATGCCGAAAGCCAGGACCCTCAGCACAGGGTTCAACATAATCCAAGGCAAACATCGACTGTAACTGAACAGTACCTTGATAGTACTTGGGGGTGCAGTTGCATTTATACTTGGATATAGAACCATGGGTATAAGCTTTCTAGGGGGTTATATCATGTTGTATCCCAACTTATGAGGGTAGTGACCATGTTATTTTCCCATTAAGTGAACTTCACCTAATATGAAACACACATCGGAAACCATGGTCTAGCAGGGGATCTTCTAGCAGGGGATCTTCTAGCAGGGGATCTGTGCATATTTATATTAGGGGGCATGGGATCACAACTTCAACAATTATGTTCTGCTTGCCCACATCCACCTGTTGCATGAAGCATTGGGCTGAAAACATCTCCCGTTTGCCGCTTGCCAATAAGGACACATATCCGACATATCCAGCCAGCACTGGTGAAACGAGACCACACACCTGTCCAAACAAAGAGGGCTATGACCTCAACAACATGAGGGATGCATTGCAAATGTGGAAAGAAATTGTAGGTACAACATATGTATCAAGAATTATCCAGATATACGTAGATGCAGCGTAAATAGGGCCGACATAGAGATAAATACAATACCATATTTTGGGGGTGCAGTTCCATCACTAAATGGTTATGTATATAACCATAGCTATGGGTGGCCCTTTTCCCAACTTACTGTATATGTGATTTTCACTCCCATGTATACACCCGTAAACATAATCAATCCCAAAAACGCATTTCGATTCCTCAAATAATTTGAACCCACCAGAAATATATAGAGTCCAAAACTGGAGTCAAGAATCTGCATCTTTGGTGATGTCCACACATTTTATCGGTCTAACCATAGGAATGTAAGCGTTTTTGGCCCCCAAAAGTTTGGATACAAACCTCCAAGAACATTGATGACATACTAATAGGACATTAAGTGAAATTAAACAAAAGTACGCGGTTTTGAAACTCCACCTTGCCCACCTTCAATCATAATAATAATAATTACCTGGAGCAGTGTGAGTATAAAACCAGTAAATAATCACATGAATTCATATGATACCAGGGTTTTGAGGAACATCGCCTGCTGTTTTTTGGTCAGTCGCCACTGAAACTTTCAAGACGACTGTACGACTTGGCAACCCAACACCAGTAATGCCAAGGTCCCCAAAGTTGTACTCCACCTCAGGTTGTGTGCCCCCCAGCGTCGTCAAACCTCTATGGATATGGTTGTCATGGGTTGTCTGCTGTGTCTGGAAATGGGCTATACCCCAGTCATTGAATGGGAACAATCATGAGTATATACTGTAACCAATCGATTTTTGGGCAGCCTATTTTCAAACAAAATCACATTTGTTCTAGGCAGGGATTTTCATTTGGGTTGTGCGCCAACCCCATCACATTAATGAATATTAAACCTCAGTCAAATCATTGTTCCCGTTATCCCATCATTGATTGAAATTCCCAATAGTTATATAAATCATGATTTCAACCACCAGGCCAGTTTTGCGACCAAGGTCCCGTTTTAGTGGACATTCATGAAATTGTGGAAAAATCAAATGTCAAATAAGATTATGCTGAAATAACACATCGTAACACATTTTGATGAGGGCCACCAGTGCTATATCAGATGGATTCAAATGGATTCAAACGGTGCATGTTCCAAATCCACATGCAGGGAAATTTGTTAAACAAAAACCAGTCCATCGCCGAAGCGGTATCCCCCATTGATCCCGGTTGGAAAATCAGGGGACGACCGAGCCTCCAATCATCGATGTAGTAAATGCAGACACTTTGATAGGGGTTCAAATCCTTCAACTCCTCCCCTGTTCTGTAGGGAAAACTGTGCTTAGGATATTTGTTGGCACTTACGATACGATATACTGGGTTTCAGTCAAAGAACTCCTGTGACTCCATTGCGCCACCACCACGCACGGCGGAACTTCCGGCTGAGGATCCAATATCGGCTAAGGCGGTAGGGTTTGAACGTGCAAAAGAGAAAAAAAAACGTGGTTATTCTGATCCGTTCACTCATCTCAATAGCCAACAGATCGGCTGCCCCGGGTTCAGTCTATGCCATGTTGTCACTGGGGCCCATGTTGTGTCAGAAAAAATACCGCGGTAATTATATATATATAACTATATATATATACACATATTCTTTCGATTTCTTTCGCATTTGAATGGTAAAAATGATGAATTTCCAGGTGCATTTGTCCCCCGATGCTGCATGCAAAAGTTGCATCAGTCAAACTATGTATTGAGTGGTTGGAGGCGCTGGGGCCATAGGCTGTTCAACCCGCTGCATTGTTCATTTCCATTGTCGACAATGTTTTCTGGCCGACGCCCCCCCGGATATGGACAAAACATGCATATCTTTTACTATACTTTACTGTGCATAGCTGTGAATGCAATAGGCACGTAGGTAGGTAGGTAGGTAGGTAGGTAGGTAGGTAGGTAGGTACAAGTAAGTAGGTAGGCAAGCAGTCAGGCATGTATGTTATGTTATGTGTTGTATTGTCATGTTATGTCATGTCATGTCATGTGGTGTGATGCGATGTGATGTGATGTAGTGCGGCGTGGTGTGATGTGATGTTTGTAAAAAAAAGTGTAAATTATACGGTAAATGTATATACGCGTGCGTGTGTGATTGTGCGTGTACGGTCATGTACGTATGAGTGCATGTACGAGCGGAGGTGTGAATGTGTTGGATACCCTCCCATGATTGTTCATACTCCTGTGACATGTGTGTCTGCTTTGCCTTTCTGCCTTTTGATAAATCCCACCGGCTTATCGGTGTTTCCATGGTGCGACAACATGCGCAGCCCCACTTGCGAGATTGCGCCGGGCTGTTTTGGTGCACATCCTGCGCCAGTCCCAGCAGCCGGTCAGCCAGGCTTTCATGGCCTGGCGCCTTGCAAGACCCCATGCGCTCACAGGAAGTTTCCCCTGCACCTTTCCCCGCTGTCCACTCAAGCTCCCAGCTCCTGGCAGGCACGTCGATGCCGCTCTGCCGAGAAGCAAGGCATGCAGCACGCCCAACAAGTAGGAATTGCGAGCGTACCATGCTAGCTGTAAGCCTGTCAGCCTCATCTGTGACATGCTTCTCCATCTCAGGCCAACCATGCATTTGGGCAAATTGGAAGAAGTTGTAAAAAAACGTGTGGGGTTCTTGTTTTTGTGCGCTATCCCGCCGCCGCCAACAATTTTTGCATCAAGACAAGGTTGCTCCACAGAGCTTTAAGGTCCGAAGGCCCAATGAACAATACCGTGATGACAAATGATGACAGCATGTTGGTTCGAGTGAACATGCAGTATACTCAGTATACTCTCAAAATAGCAAGTTTTAACTTTTTTGAATAGGGAAACTGAGAAAGTGATTTATGAGAATGATGATGAACCGTTGGATTTATGGGTACCATATGTTCAGCCAAATCCTGGTGAAAGCAACGTCCAGGGTTTTGATGCCACCTGCTTCATTATCAAAGCAAAGGTCGTGTAGGGTCAGGGTGTAGTCAGAAACAAGGACAAGCAATGATAGAACGGATACGAAGACATCTTTCTGGGTGGTAGATCAAGTTTCTACTTTGCAGGGTACTGCATGACTGTGAAATGAACTGTATACAGGGCCAATCATCAAAAGATATCAGCACAGATGCCATCAAAGCTTGGTGAGGACCTGGTGGAGGATGCTGAGGTATGGATCTATACACCATACACCAACAACATACAACAACTGATGTCTGTCAAGTACGTTTGGATCTTTGGGCTGAACTCACCCCATTCCCCCCCCGGAAGGCCGGCCATCCCGAAAAAGATCTGCCCTCTTTGAGGGCTTTGGAATTTGGGCAATCATCGAGCTCACCTCAAATACGCTGGAAAAGAAATACGTAGGAACATTTAAGATATTCAAGATGCCTATAGGATGGGAACAAAAAACAAACCACTAGCCGGTATCATATATTACCCTCCAAAAAGCAAACATGGCAATTGGACACTCCCCTATGAATGTAGGTTTTAATCCGAACATAATCTATAAATAATGGATGTTCCATTGCCATGTTTAGTTACTGGAGTGTAATTTCAATTGCAACATATGATATTCCGTCCACTTATCAAAGCCGCAGTTCACTCAACTTTAGCCAGCTATGGGAATATACCCATAGCTATGGAAAATGGCCCGTTTGTAGATGATTTACGGTATGATAATTGACCTGTTAAAGATTGTGATTCTCCATAGCTGCGAAGGAACCAGATGCTTGACACCAGTGGTTTTCGTGTGGAAAGATGTGTCTCCAGGCGCAACCCATAGCTGCCATAAGGTCTTCATGTTTTGGTGTCTACATGGCAGACTTCAAAGAACACATGGGTGTTTCTGAAAATTGGTACCTCCTAAACGACCATCTTAATAGGGATAATTGATAATGATGATTGACCAATGGATTTAGGGATACTTTATTTTCAGACAAACCCATATCGTTGGATGATCAACTTCAGTATAAAGAAAACCAAGCCGGGTTGAATAGCGACCCCCTCATGCTCGGACAAATTGAGTGTATCTGTAAATGTGGATTATATAATGATATATGTATATAATTGTATATATATATAACTATATATAGAGGGATACCCCAAACTTGTCATTTTTATGAGGAGCCCTGGATGAGAAACGAATCGGATTTTGAGAAACGAATCACTGGATTTTTGTTGATACCCTCAAAAACATCCCAAATGGTATCTGAATCGGCCAACCGACAAAGTTTTGATCTAGATTCTCAGGAGTTTTTGTTGCCCTGGATTTTCAAAAAACCGCCTTACATTGTTCTTCATCTGTTGCTCGATGTTTCCTCACTTGTAGCAAAGAACATGTGGTGCATCATCCATCCAATCCAGGTTTTCCCAGATGTTTCCACCCCTGACACAACTACATACGTTTTTCAACCCTAAGGAATGACCATCGCACCTGTGTTGATAACAAAAATGCCGAGGAAAAACCAAAGTTGGAGGGTCGGCTACCCAAAATTTCCTGGTATTGTTTCATAAGTTTTCCCTTTTTTTCCATGTGTTTCCATATTTTTCCATGTATGTTGTTGCCATTGTCTCATGATACCGTTTTTGGATATCCTTACCACCCTGCTTTTTTACATCCAACAATATCCAAGAAACACTAGCCCTACAAAATCAATCTAACATCATCTAAACAAATATCTAACATAAATATAAATATAAACATTAAAAGACCCATTGCGAAGTCACCATTTTTACAAATGGGATTCAAACCCTCTCCAAGTTTTACAGCCGGTTTATGGCAGGCCCAAAAGAAATCCATCTCCTGCTGGATCAGCTTTAGAAACCAGGACTCGGTGCTAGCGCCTCTCCGCGACTTTGTTGGTGTCTGAAGATTGGAGGGGAAGATACAGCAACCCCAAACCTCCCAACCAAAACCATAACTAACGAAAAAATAGAAAAGTTGCAAAACGTTGGGAAAATTCAGAAAAAGTTCAAACACATTGGAAAAATTGGAAACCATTTGAAAAACTGGTAGTTATCAGGCGAAAAAAAAAACTAACATCCGGGAAACAACTCGTCAATATTTTTGATAGCACATCCAATTAATGTGGTACGGTACACCCATATTTTTAAACGCATCTTTTGGAGTCGAGTAAATCTGGGTACATGAGGTCATAACATGAGGAATCCAAAACTGATTATATAATTAATTATGTCTGGCTATTTTGGGGTCCCAATCGTTGAAATCCCCGACATGTGTTTATCTAAAAATTGTGGATACCCCAAAACCGAGAATTTTCAAGCAGAAAGTGATGATCAACACTGGGATTTAGGATGTACGCATATGTAAGGGACCAAGCCACATCTTGAAATAGACTACATTAAACTCTCCAGCTTTTTTTGATGGGAAAACCATGCAACACTTGTGTCTTCAAGGGTTTTTGACCAACTCTCCTTCCCTTTTTGGTACTGACCACCCTCACCCTGGCTCCTGCTGTAAGCTTGGCAAAGTCCTCTGCCTGACAACTGCGGACTCTGGCGATGTGTTGATCTTGGCCAAAATGCCCAGTCGGCAAGTTTGGTGACATTTAGGGGTAGCCCTTTATTTTGGATATTTTTTTATTTGGTGATTGGTCAAGTTACCTACATACCATTCCATTGGGTGATGAACATCCATTATCTTCCATAAATCCAAGCTATTCTTAAGCTTCACTAGCCCCAGTCACCCCCACGCCTGAGACGGATAAAGCTCCACGATCTTGGCACAAAGTGCCTGCAACTTCGAGTGCTTGCCCATGATGGCTATAGCGGCTACAATAACTTTAGATACATTGTGGTGCATTGCTTGTCTAAGTGATCACTATAATTATATTAGATAATGATGTTATATATATATATCACACATAACAACTATAGAAATATACAATCCGGCATTTATGGCAAAAGGTCAAAGTATGGAACTATCCAAAGTAGGTTTACCATCTAGTTTTCACAGAATGCCAGCTCAGAATGAGAAGGCGGGTGTGGAGGTCCATACCAGCAGTGCTTTGGCTGCTCCATGGTCTTGAGCCGTACCCAAGTGGTAACTATTGAGGTTGATCATACCGGGTATCATGGCCCAGTACCAGCATGACAAGGTGTAGAATTTCATCCATGGAAATCACATGAAATGACCCCAAATGCAGCGGGATCACTTGGGGGTCACACTGTGCTCAGTGGCCACAGGTCAGAACTAATGTCCACTCATCCTGGATAGAACATATATCCAAAATTTATATAACCAATTTAACTATTAGATACATAACTATAACTACCTATAACCAAAATATATACATCAAAAAGGAAAGACCTGCGCAACATGACCTCCATGATGCACCTCCAGAACGCCCGTTTCAGCATTCCCTGCGCTCCGGTAGTCAACGATGGCTGGGAAATCCCGGAAAACACGGGCATTGAAATGAGAAACTCAATGAACATCATCTATAGATGGCTCATAATCCCGGTAGTCAAAGATGGGTAAGTACCACGTCAGTCCAGTTACTCTCCGGGGTTTTAGCCTATTTGCTGTACTGGAGTGAATCAACAAATAACAAATAGCCCCCAAAGTATTGGATCGATTCATTTGGAGTCCATTGCGGAGTGTATTTGATATTACGGGGAAGGGATTACTTCATCACTAGTCTTGGAAATCCTGAAAAAACTAAGACCGAAGCTGGGTACTGTCTTGTCAGCTACGGCTAAGCATAACTGCCAGCCTATCCAACCAAGGTTTTCCCAACATTTATCATTGTGCAGCCAATTTTGGAGGTAAATCATAAGCAACATGCACCACATTCTAATAAAGTCATTCAAGGTGAACCAGCAAGTAGTTTCTATTGTCATCTATCCAAAAAAATCAGATGGTTAAACCATGCTAATAAACTATATAGGTGCACCTGCTGCCCACAATGCCTGGATCCTTTTCAGAAATTTGCGCCAGCTTCGCAAGCGCCTGCCGCTTTTTTGTGCAAACTTTTCCCCCAACAAGTTTTTTCTGAACAGATCCAATACGCTTCAGCAGAGTTTTTGGGGATATAGCAATGGGTCAAAACATATCCAAACCCCTTGGTTTTCACATCAAAATAATGTGGATCTTTATTCCCCCAGTAAATGTGCTCTTGGATCCTCCACCGAGCTCAGGGTGATTCCCAAGAAAGGCATGAGAGGCTGTTTCACATGTATCATATATATATAAATACATATACAAATATATACACATATATACAAATATTGACAAATATATACAAATATGATCAAATATAGATATTTGTAGGATTGTGTATGGACATGTGTATATAACAGAAGTACATGCCTGTTCTGCATACATTAATATATATATATATATGCATGTCTACATATATATATATATATGTGCGTATCATATTTATATGTATATATGTTCACGTAGATTATAATATATATATATATATATGCATACAGTATGCATGTGCACATACAACCCCCTGTGTATCTTTTCAACAAACATGAAATCAGTATTTCACCACATGAGCAGTGTTCAGATCCTCTGTTGTCCCTGTATGCTGGTTGGTGAACAGGATTTTCCAGCTCATGGATTGTGATCATCCGCAATATATTCTGTATCAATGTATTGGATAGTCATCACCAACCAACCAGCATTTATAAATTATATCATATCTATATCCGTTCGAACCCCCTCATATTGTTGATGGTTAACACATGTTAAAACATGGTATAAACCCTTTAAATACCTGTTAAATTCCCATCATTTCACAAACAAAAAACTGTGGATGGTTGCGACTATGAAGGGATTCCCATGGGATTCCTATGAAACACATGGAATTACATCGACATTCATTCTAGGGGGATTCCAAAGGGATTCTACCAACCAACAGGATTTCTCCGACCTCCCAGGCCAACTGTGTATCTCCTGCAAGGCGACAGCGGCGCTAATGGTCAAATTCTCAATTGTATTAACAATGTTTAAGTTAGTCAATTTTATGATCATTTATGAGGTACAGTTGACACTATTAACATTAAGTCACAATCCATCGAAGTCAGTAAGTACGCTTCAGTAATCAAATAAATATAACATATATATATATATGTATATATATATAATGAAAACTCGCCCTTGAATGTTCAGATTCAAAGCATGCAAACACATAATGCATCCGCAGGCGAGGGAAAAAACACCTAAAACCAACCACAACACTGGCATATTTTAGACCCAGAGTTCCTGAGAAAAAACAACTGCTTTCATGAGCCAAGCGGTTAGCTGCAGGATGACTATTCTATTCACAAACTATCATGTTAGGGCAAAGCGGGGGATAGCTCTTTACCAAGATCATTTTTTTACTATGTTTTCGGAGTATTTTTCAACGTACCTGTTCCAAGTACTGTTTCAGGTAAGCTTTTGAACCTTGTCACACAAAAATGGCACATGCATACTAGGGTCATTGCTCACAATTCTTCCATGAAAACAAGATGGTCTGATTTAACGGTCTGATATTAAAAAAAATGACCAGACACATTCAGCCCCCACACCTTCAGCTAGAGCAGAACCACAGCGTTCTGCTGCGCGGGCGCAGAAGCGGAGAGCCTTATCGGTATGGAAGAGACTGTCCAGTTTCCGATCTTGACCTTCCTGATGCTTTCTATCAGCACGCGGCTTCCTCTTTTCGGATCCCTTGAAATTTCAGTCATCCCCCTGGAAAACCGTGCATGCCAATTCAGTCGGGATAACACTATAAGATTAAGTAATTCGTTGCCTATCCTGGTGGGTGGCTTTAATTCCTACATCTGATAAATCATCTGAAACAAGCACCTTTGCAAATGTCTGGCTTCATACGGGCTAGTCCAAATATGGGGCATATCACAACACAGAGCTATTCGAATGAGAATAATGATGCATTTTAAACCTCCGTCTTGTTTTTCTCAACATTGCTGCGGAAAATGCAGGAGACTGCCATGGCCGTCGCGCTTCCAAGGCTTCCGGCCCAAGTTTTTTTTGCCGCCTTAACAGCCCGATATTCCCATATACGAATGGACAATGAAAAAAACTGATTTACTTAAGATCATGTTTGGCACACAAAGCACATGACATGGTGTGATTTCTGCAGCAGCAACAATATCTTGATCTTGAGTGTTGCTTCTTATTCGCGTTTTTGTTTCCAATACTTTTCTCCTCTGAATAACCAATGCTATTGCCTTACTAGCAGAACCATGTAGTCCTATGACATATCGAATAGTAGAGATGCTTCTTAAACCAATTTTGGACACTTGGAATCCCATTTGGTTGAGATTGTAACTCCAGCGGCTCTTCAGAATATACGTTGTCTTTTTGTTAGCAATTGAATCCCATGGAAAGTGAAGAAACCGGTCCCCAAACTCTTGATCAAAAACAAATCACAATCCCACAATTTGGTGCCAAGCGGAGATGCGGCACCAAATCCCCAACTGCAAAACTTTCTTGGCTTTCTTATACATCCGATCTTTGATGTTCGGGTTGAAGATTCTTTGTCGACCACTACATATACTACATCGGGTGTTTTGTGAAAAAAACGGGGCATCACCACAGAAATGGTGTGTTTTAAGAGGGCCACCACTGCTTTTGGGGTAGCGCAGTTTTAAGAAACGCCCACATGTGCCATGGTCAAATAATGGTGTATGATGGTGTATGCATGTATATGTGGTATGGTCATCGATCCCACACTTTGGATTCTTAGAATGGGTTGATGACTATAATGTACTATAATCACTGTGAACAACAATCCCCATACAACTAAGTTTTTTTATTCGCATAATAGTTCCCGGTTATGGCTATGTATACCCCTTATTGATGGGTATATAAATCCCGAATGGATGACCATCGCCGCTGGGTCGCCCATACGCTAAGGCTGGTAGGTGACCTGCCAGGGAAAAGCCGGTCAACGCTTCTCGTCAGACAAACGTCAAGGAAACGTCAGACCAAGAAAGATTATGGAAACCCTTATAATGTGGGTAAAACAGTGCCATAGACCACCCATTTGGGAATGGTTTATACCAACTTATCTATGGTGATTTGGGGGATGGTTTATTATCTGGTTGGTGGTTGACCTACCCCTCTGAAAAATGATGGAGTTCGTCAGTTGGGATGATGACATTCCCAATATATTGGAAAAATAAAATTCATGTTCCAAACCACCAACCATTTATTTCTTGTAGCACCAATTTACCACAAATTTTTGCAACCAACCACAACCACTTAGATAGTAATCCATTTTTCTCCGCCTCTTTCACACATCAGGATGTTGTTCTTCCCTGTGTCCCGGTATGGCTCCACAGTTTCATCAGGCTGTTTGGCGATACCCAAGGGCATTTGGTTTAGTGATTTCCCGTTTTTTGGCGGTCAACCCCCCCATTGTCGGTAAACCTGTGAAAACATCCACTATCTCAACTTTGAACCACAAATCGTATGCATTATAGTATTGCTCAAGTACCCCACCCTAAAATAGTTCAAGCTATTCCCCAAAATAGTGAGGTGGTACCTCAAAAATTGGGTCATTGCCAAACTTAGGTCGTCAAAATCATGGACAAGCAGTCATGAGGCATCACTTGGATATGAATCAGGTAACTGGATCATAGACTATAAAAGTAACTTGGGATATCCCATGCATCGGACATAACTTCGGTTAATACTGTGATTAAGTACTTGAACAGTGTTCTTATACACCCCACATCCCTTGAAATACTGGTTGAGAACAAGTTTCCCATTTACACATCATCCCCAATACAGTACCCAATAAACATCAACCAGGTAGGTTAATAACACACAAACCAGGATCAAATCAACCCTCAATCGACCAGCCAGTTAGCCACGATTTTTGCTGCTTAAAACATGATCCATCCCCATGGGATTCGTACCGATGCGACTGCGAATGTAGCTCCCCGCCGCACACGACTTTTGCCTTGGCCGCCGGGCTGAAGGGATCAACGGTGAAATGTGTGTGTATATATAGATATACACATACGGTAGTTTGACAAATAAATATCCAGTATGGTAGTTTAAATATATACATCGTACAAAGATATACCAAGTATAGTTTGGCAATTGGACTCATGAATTCGTATGGTAGTGTGTATATATATATAGAAAAAAAAAACTAGCTAGCTAGCTAGCTAGCTAGATAGATAGATGGATAGATAGATAGATAGATAGATGGACAAATAGATAGATTAATAGATAATGATAGAAAAATAAACAGATAGATAGACAAATTTACATATGTATATTTTGAAAAAAAACGTACGCGTGTTATATATATATGTTAGTGGTGGACAAATTTACTTTCTACTCACAATGGACATGGCCAAAGTGGGTGGTTCCCTATCGGTTGTGAAAGTTTGTACTTCCATGCTATGTGTAAAAATACGGTATCGTCAACTGGGTGGTCCCCTACCGGTTGTGAAGCTTTCCACACAAATTTGAACATCCCAAGTCCACTCCCTATTACTTTAGTCTTCCGCTAATTTTGTTGGTTATTCAGTTATTCATATATGTATATATATATATATATACGGTTGCACATATAACAGTATGTACAGCTACATAACTAAAAGCATGTATAGATATATACAGAATCCAGAAACTATATTTTTTTGACTGACAAAGATGGTATTACGGACACATATATTTAGTACAGATATCTGCATCTTGTGCAATATGAAAACATAGTTTCACATATAATCATATTTGTATATATATATATATAGATATTATATATTATATATCTCTCTCTCATGATTATCATAATTATAACTCTGATTCTCTTTATATGTTACTATCATCATTATTATCATTATTAGTACTGTCATTCTCATCATTTACAGTATACACATGTGACTGATTGCACACCTGCAAAGACCGTCGAGTTGGACGGTTTACCATGGGGCATCCCCTTCCGACCATGGCTTTTTCGAAAATGGCCTAATTTTCCAATTTTGGATTGGGGTAGCCGGGTAGCCCCATAGGAAACCTCCATAGAAACCGATTAAATTCGAAATCTAAACATGTTTCGATGATATGTGGGCCACAGTTAATTCAATCATTTCCATCTGCTTGGCAATCTGTTCGGCAAATAATCATATCTCCCTAGTCCAACATGTTGTTATTTCGGGATATGTCGGGATGATTTTCTATTCAAAACCGCTTTAATGACGGGACATATTTGACTCCGGTGGTCATCACTGGCTCCGGTCTCCGGCGCGGCTGGGATGTCCCCTGGATCCATCATGCGGCCCAAGAAAACCTTCCCACAAGACATTCTAGTTATACTTAGCTCCATAATGCTCGTTATACTTAGCTCCATAATGCTCCATATAATATATAACTTATATATACTTATATAACTGTGTAATATATTATCACAAATACATGGAACAAAAACACTGCGGAGAATCTAAAAAAAAGTAGCTTCTGTTACATCGCGTCACACATTTAAACATGTTCACCGCCCCACGAACCACAGAGCTGGGTTTCTGGACCAGTTCCAACCACGCCAGGAGTTGTTTCCCCATCTGGACCAGAGGTGTGCCCCAGCTGCTAAGTGGGCTATACATATGTATATATCAGGTATGTATCAATTTTCATACATGTATGACTGTATGTACTGTATATGTATATATATATTATATCTTTATTTTTATCTGTTGTATATATATATATGTATACACACGGGCTATATATGGGATAGGCAAAGGATAATTATATCATTACATTTATTGATACTTTGCGTGTGTATATAAATAAAATATGTACATATATATATACATATGTATATATACAAAATATGTAAATATAATTATATGGGACTTGCAGGCTTCCTTTCGTGTCCAAAGTGAACATCGCTTCTTCCTAGCCACGGACCATGTGGGGATGGGTCGCCAAGCCACTGTCACCAGCTGGCGTAAATGTCAGCGGTGATACTGAGATGCACATTAATTTTAATAATGTAATATCAACTAGTAGTAGAGATATTACATTATTAAAATTAGTATCTATTATTATATTAATAATAATGTAATATTAACTAGTATCTATATGTATCTATAATATCAGGGCGATAACAATATGTAAATCTTTTTGGAAATTCAACAATGCATCACACGATAGCTGCGATAATATCCCAATCTGATTCATGATAAACAACTGTGCGGCAATTTCTATGTACACGTGTAAGAGGATCTTAAAGTTTCTTCCGCAACATTACAATTCGATGTTGCAAAGCAATACATTGGCAACTTTTACCCACAACACAACGCGATGGCAGCTATTCTAGGAAGAATTGAGCTGGGGGGTATCCAATTATGGACAATCCTAATTCCCAACCAAGTAAACCTATCCGAACCAAAGGAGGTAGACATTTTGAATGGCTCAATTCTTCGCCAAGAAATGGCCTGATTCCCCTCCCAGTCTCATCGGATTCTCGTTCGGACCTCAATGGCTTCCATGGCCCGAGCCAAGAAGGGTGCTACTTCCAAAAGAATCTCAGCTGGCTGCGAAACTGCCGGCAGTGTGGTTGTGTTGCGCGGAATGATGTTTGCTGCGTTGAAAAAAACACATTTGTATAATATTATAATATAATACAGAAAATCCAATTTCAGATGTTGTTTACGGAGCAAACAAAACACAGAGGTTACAGCACACGAATGGGAATAAACACCAAACAAAATCGCTGATCGTCAATCCATTGATATCTACATACCTACCTACCTATCTTATCTAATCTAATCTTATCTGATCTAAATATCTATATATCTATATATCTAATCTATCTATTTATCTATCTATCTATCTATCTATTCTATCTTTCTATCTATCTATCTATCTGTCTATCTACCTATCTATCTATCTATCTGTCTATCTATCTATCTAACTATCTATCTATCTGTTCATCTATCGATCAAACTATTTATCTATATGTTCTGTATATGTTCTATATATTTCTATCTACGCCTATATCTTTCTATATCTTTCTATACCTTTCTATATCGTTCTACATTTTTCTATACCTGTCTATATCGTTCTATATATTTCTATATCTATCTATTATGTATATCTCTATCTCGTTCTATCTCTATCTCTCTCTCTATCTATCCTATCTAATCTAATCTAATCTAATCTGATCTGATCTAATCTATCAATGAGCTGCGGAAAGTATTTGGCACTGACGTTTTTTCCGACAGGCTGTAGCATTCCCGTACCGTTCTCCATTCCACCGTTTGGCATGACCTGGCTCTGGAACACGATTTTCCGACGCCATGTTTGAGGCTGTAGACATGTGTTTTTCATGGGTGCAATGCCTGGGGGGGGCAGTTCCAGTTAAAAGTGGTTGTGTAATTATGGGTTTTAGATCCCATGCTCGTACCCATAATCTGCAAAGAAATGAAGTTGAAGACACACACACACTTTGTAAACCTTTGTCAATTGCTAGCAGTTAACCCAGTAAGTTGCAGACCCACTTAGTGAAGACCAGGCCCAAATGGTTCCCCTGAGCTCGACACTGGAGTTGCCCAGCGCCTAGTGATCCGATGGGAATCTAACCATCGACAATTTCTTGCATCCCTCAGATATTCAATGACTGTTGCTATTTCATAATTTTAATGAATGGAACATCATTGTTGATAGTTTATACATGGTTTTCCCAGCTACAAACCTGAATTTTCTTCGGGGACTTTCCAGTTAGCGATGGTTGATTTCCGAAGGGCATTGGGGGATGAGAACCTTAAGAACTGTGATGAACTGGATAAATATTGATCAATATTAGATTCCAACGGGAAATTGAACCCCTCAGAACTGGGTCATAAAACTCCGGTACATTCTTACCCATGGGACATGTGTTTCTGGAGGATAATACAAATTGGATTCAGATGCTCTCATCATCCTTACCGTCTTTGTCCACCCGGCCTTAGATCCCCTTGGCTCAACGATTCCAGCTGAAGCAGCAACTGAAGGAGGCATCGGAACCTCGGTAGATCTGCAAACCTACCGGTGGCCAAAATATTAGGACTTTGTAGGGATCAAATATGCTCAACAAAATGCAGATTTATGACTGCCATGGTCAAAACACAATGTATTACGGGGCATTGTCATATATACATAATATATGATCATATATATATATATATACCATATTGGAAAATCAAACATAATGCGTGTACGAATCCCAATAATGGATTGAAGGCCATCCCCTTTTATGGGAATAGAAACCAGGTGTAGACCATAGCCCATATCACACGATTTGTCTTGCAAAATGAAACAGAGGTGGGACTGTAACTACAACATACGAGTACAATCCACGTGGGAGCTTGCGGCATAGTGGATATTTAAGCGCAAAACTGTGTGTATATATATTATAATATACATACATCAATGATTTACACTGCTAAACCAGATTATTCTAGATCAAACAATACTAAACTAGACTAAACTAGACTAAATCAACGTCAAACACACATCAAGTACACGTTTTTGAACGGTGCTAAACCCAAGGATCACCGAAGAAAAATCACGACGCCGAGCCCGGCCCCCACCGGGTCCCCTGCAACGGCACGGGCTCCAGCTGCCTCAAGACCTCCTCCGACAGACCTTTCATGGCCAGCATCTCCTGCGGAAGGACGAATGGATAGAGCTCTGAAGATTTTACCAGGGAAATATGGGAAATATTATATATATATATATACACACATAATATGTGATTTATAAATATATATATATGATCATGTGACATGTGTATATATATATAGTATGATGTATATATAGAATTATAAATAAATCATATGATATATATATATATGAATAATTATATATATGATATATATATGTATGTATGTATGTATATATTTATGGAAAATATAGAATGGTCGCCAGAATCACTTCATGAAAATGACGAACTTTGTGGGAATATCTTACTGGATGCAATTTCTTTCAGCATCTAAGATCAGGATAAAATGGATATTTACATGGATATAATCAATGATGATCTAGATGATTGGGAATGGATGGATGGTTAGTCATATAACCAAGCCGTTTTAGATTCTAAGTTTGGGGGTCATAAGAAACATCTTCAATTTTCTAGGGGTATGCCCAATTTCATGAATCGCAAGGATTGTCTATACCTCAGTATTTGGTCGCTGAAATATATCTCGGATTCTTGTGGTCATTACATGTTGGAGATCTTGTAGGATCATTTCTCCGTTGTTGGCCCTCTTTGCATAAAAGTGTGAAGCGACCTTTCTTGTTTAGTTGTACCGTGCCATTGTACTGTGTATTTCAATTGATTAAGTACTTGATCTATCGATAGATTGAACTATCTCTCTATCAATCTATCTGTCTATCTACCTGTCAAGGGAATCTGTTTGTCACCATACCAATCTATCTATATATTATCTATATATGATCTATCGTTACCTCAGTATGTATACTAGTGTTAGGCTGTGGTCTGCTACCCCAACTTCCCATGGTGAATCAGTTGCCATTCCCTTTTTACAAAGGTCACCCAACATCTTGTGACATCCTAAGAATCTATGGCTGTGTCTCAAAATAGGCTACCTCCAAATTGGTAGTTATTATTGATAGTTCATCATCATTTTTTCCATGTTTTGAAGCCATTTGGAGGGTATACCATGGTATACCTCATTGTCAGACAGACCCTGCCATTTCCAGGGCGGTTGCCAAAAAGTGCCTCATGTGCGGCTTGCAGCACATCTGTGGCCTTGAGAACATCATAGCTGGCGAATGGATGTTCATTCCCCGAGAGAAATGGTATTACTAGTAGTTCTTTAAAGATACTGATCCATCACCATTTGACCCTGGTTGATACACGCTTGATCACACTTTCATTTGCAGCATAATATTACTTCTTGTTCAACCTGGGAAAATCCGTGGTCTCTGGCCATACCCAAATCACTCCCAAAACGGTTAAACACCGCATTTTTGTTCAGTGAATTTCATCTTTGCTGTCTGAAGTCCGGTTGTTGTTCTGACATTTCGCTTTGTTGAAGCTCCGGTTTTGGGTGCTTTGATCAGGGTGAATCTTAGATACCTGTCATTTTAGATAGCATCAACCAATCCTATTGGACGGACACGGCAGGTTGGATTCATGGGCTTTCTTCATGATAGACACTATTTCAAGCCAGGGGTTTCTCGATGGCGTCCTTTCTTCTGAACAGAGCTTTGGCCTTCTCATTGCAAGATTTCGTTCTGTTTGGATCCGTTTTCTGTTACATGCTTTCCCTCAAATCACCGAAAACAAGGCTGCAAAACATGGTTCTGCATTCGGCCTCATCAAATTAAGTGCCTTTCATTTACATCTGAGACCCCGTAACAAATTTGCTTTATGGTCGGTGCTTATCCAAGCTTCTTTGGATTGTAATTTTGAGTCCACTCAAAAACGTAGATCGAGATCACATTGGAAGCCGAACTGGCAACTCGTTTGAAAGGAAATTCTCGCTG
>Ga0126342_10007699_pt1 | contig 19271 bp, 20 predicted proteins | sample Cyp1metagenome_FD_92528 | JGI IMG/M metagenome (GOLD analysis project Ga0126342, IMG submission 92528) | Coral microbial communities from Lord Howe Island, Old Settlement Bay, Australia - Cyphastrea 1 metagenome | ecosystem: Host-associated > Invertebrates > Cnidaria > Coral ... | reverse complement strand
CTTTGCCAGACTTCGCCACCGCAGTCTGGACAGCACCCTGCACAGCACCCTGGCTCAAAAGTTCGCCACCGAAGACCCCACCTTTGAGAAGTAAGAACCCTATAGCTTGCCAGCTATCTGGGGAACAACTGTGCACAGTAAAACATGGCCAGGACGCGCGAGGGCTGTTTCCCCCATCCTTGCAGATCGCGTGTTTGCAATTGTTTGGATACTGTACTAGCAATCTGTGAGCCATGGAGAGTATCAGCTGCTGTGGACATTTACTGTTCCTGTATGTTGTGCAACCTAGGAATCTCATGTGTCAGACTCCTTTGACAGGGTTGCAATGTACAGCAGGAGGTTGCCACCCTCAAGATTCGGATAGCAATATTCACTTTCGTAGAAAATGATGTTAAGATTTAGCAAATTTAGCGACACATTTCAAGAAGTGGTTAGTTTTGATCTCCGTCCGGCTTCACTGTGAACGACGCGCGAGTGAAATATAGAGTTGAGATGAGTTGAGAGATCATGAGGATCTCTGCATCTGCAGTCGCCGCCAAGTGGGGAGACAAGTTCAGGACATCCTTCATCGAATGAACCGAGATAAACCGAGGGTACTAATTCTTCTTTGCTGTGCTTCAAGTTGTTTACATTTTTTCGCAGTATTTACGCTACAAAATGCATTTGATGGATCTGGAGCTTGCAGAACGTGCAGAACGTGCAGAGTATACAGGACACTCTTAGAGTCCATGGGAGCGTCGCGTGCAGCTGCAACCTGAGCCTCTTGATGAATTACTTGCTGAAGGGACTTTGCAGCTGCAACTTTTCCAAGGCCGCAAGTTCTGCTATCACGTTTGCAGCTTAGTTTTCTCCTGCAGATGGATCTAATTTGATTCAAGGTTGAAGTTTTGAAATCTGAAAATCAAACCACTTTGGGATTATCGGGGTTCTTGTGAGTACACTTGGATCACATGCCTAGACTTGGTCCAGTGACAGTGTCGTTCCCTGCACTTGTAGTCGGAGACTCAGTGCTGACATAATATGATCACCAGCGAGAAGGGATGTGATGGATGAGCAAAAAGTGGCAATAACTTGGTTACAGTCTTTGGTGTGCTATCGATATCTATCTATGCCGCTATGCTGTGCGGTCTGAATCAGTCTGAGTTAATTGGGGAACCTATTTTGCTTTGGTTGAACATGTTTCAGCTAATCCGCCTTTGAACGTCCTCACTACAGTCACTACTGCTTTCTGGGCTGACCAGGTTCTCATCTTCGTCACAGGAATGATTTATATGGGTGGAGACTTGGGAAAGCGCTTTGCAAGAGGCGCTTCTGAAGCAGAGTTGAACAGGTCGCCGTCGGTGATCATCTTGTGTTGCTTTGAAGCCCTTTTGAAACCCTTTTGAAACCCTTTTGCCATTGCGCTGAGGCTCCTCAGCGCTGGCCGTCATTCTCATTTTGACCATGACGATTGTTGCAGGCACAGACTTCAAGGCGCTCCAAAGCAAAGCGCCAAGATTTGTACGTATACTTAGAGATATTTTATATGGACGTACCTGGCAGATATCCTATGATATCTATGATCTCCTATCTTCAAAATCGCGCTGATTCTATCCACATCAACATCACAGAGGTGATTTCATTCAATGCCCTGTCCATGCAATGCCGGTCTGTTGCATGTTCCTTGTGTGCCATTTTTGAGGCATCGCATTTTCAGCCTTTTGTACCTCCAGAGTTTGGACTTAGCGGTGCCTCAGCCACATTCGGCCATCATATCTTTTATTGTCTCTTCCAGGTTCGTCCAAGGTCTACAAAATTCTAAACTTTGATGTACTTTAATAGTTGCCTTCGGCAGTGTTTCTGGTTGTTCTGCGGCTTCCTGCACAAGTGTCGCATGGTGTGCAGTACCACGTTCCGTTGACGTGATTCTCCTTTCGAGGGACTATGATTATTTTCTTAGGTTTGAGCACTTGCAATCACTTGCCACTTGCATACAAAATCATACAAATGTGTTCTGTTCACTTCTGTATAACAATGCATACCGCAGGTGTCATGGCTGGGGCCGTCACGACCTTTTTTGGTTTTATCGGATTTGATGAAGTTTGCTGCATGGCTGGCGAGGCGAGACTGAAGATTCCCACAGTCCGTAAGACAAGCTGGAAATGCTTTTGCTACAAGTGCATTGTATGGCAGGCAGTGCAACCGCAAAAGACAGTACCACAGGCTCTCATTGGGACACTTTCCATTGCCACACTTCTGCCTGTAATTGCCTCTTTGGCACTTGTGGGCTGCGGACTCAGGCAGCGGCCAGATTTTAGATGTTCATATTTGACATCAGCGCAACCGGATTACAGTCGGGTCGCAATCGGCACAATGGGCTTTGGCACTCCTACAAAAGTTGTTTGCACACCACCCCCCTAAGGATTCTCGCCGTATGATGCAATTGATCCCAATTCTGGCTTTGCAGTGGCTTTCCGGGAGAGGTCGGAGAAGTTGCCTGCCAAGCTGTCCAACTCTTGTCAGGCTCCGCTCTTTGAAACTTGCCAGGGGCTGGACAGCTTTAGCCTATTCGGTGCAACTTGGGCAACTTGTGGTCCTCTTTGTGGTGACGTACATGTGGTCAGCTCAGTCTCTTTTAGAATTTTAGACGACATTGTTTTGTTGGTCAAGGCCACTAGGCCACTACCAGTACTGGCACTACAGCATTCCAATCGATGTAAGTCTAGTTGGCTCTGGCCTCTTTGATCTCAGGTGTTTCCTGGCACAGCCACGAGTCTTCTATGTCCTTGCAAGGGATGGCCTTTTGCCCAAGAAGTTCATGACTGAGTGCAGTGTGTAAACGCGTCAGTGACTATGTGAGGCTGTTGGGAAACATTGGGAAACATTGGGACCAAGAAATATGATTGCAGTGATGGCCAGGTTTGCAGACCTGGATGCAAAGGGCGAGCCATGGTTTGCCACGTTGATGTCACGACCTTGGCTTGGAAGATTCCCGTCGCTTCGCGACGAGCACGGACCGCACTACGTTATTAGGGGGCGGCTTTCGAAGTTGAGGAATATTGTAGCCAGATGTAGCCAGGGGTACGGGCTGAACCCGGACTTACTTGGGCCCAACCTAAGCCTACTTGGACCAAACTGGTCCGTACAAATGCTGATTGTATTGACTCGTGGAACCCACACTAAACTACCACGCTCCGGTACCTTCGGGGCTGGCGGATTTGTTGTCTCAGCTTCACTTGGCTTTAGCTTCACTCGGCCTAACCCGGCTCAAAGCAATTCAAAGCAGTGGAAGATCAACATGATCAAAGCTCAGGACCGGCTTGCTGGTCACAGCCTGCGGCGCACTCCTACCATTTGACACGCTTGCGAATGCCATTTCTGGAGGAGTTTGTGCACTTTGAATGCAGTTTGGTCTTTTCGTGTTTTTTCTGCTTTTCCATCTTTGTTTTGCCTCTTCAGGCTTGTGTTTCCCAACATGTTCTGAACGAGGGTGCCTGCTTGAGTGTCGTGTGTGCTTGTGATTTTTCTTAGATTGCCAAATCTACATGTTTGAGGTGAACTTCAACTTGGTAAACTGTAGCGTCTTGATGCTGCGCGGCACAGAGCTCAAGACTTACAGTACTTGCTCAGGAGTGAGACAAACTTAGACAGACTCACATGCGTTTTTGACTGCAGTCCTTAAGGAGAGAATCGAACAAGAATGGGAGTCCTGTGCTCAGAAGTGTTCAGAGTATGTCATTCAATGCTATTTCATGATATTTCTGCTTGCATGACTCACACTAGCTTCTTTAAGCTTCCCACGACCCCCCACGACTTCCGACGATTTCCCACCACTTCCATCATGAATGGCTGACTTATTTTGTTTCTGAAGCTTTGTCTGTGTGTGCGCGTGCAAAGAACACACCGCGTGTTTGATCAATTAGCGCGCATACCAATGCGGGCTGAACACCAAAAGCAGGCATTGTCAGCCATGTGGACGCAGAAGGCCACCAACAAGTACAATCAATACGTGCGTGCTGCAGGATTCTCCAGGACATACCATAGGCATCTGTAGGCTCTCGGTCAAAAATGGTGTAAAGCCGAGAATCATCAAAAAATATTTCTCAGTTTCACCCGAAAAGGGATTGCGGCCTTGTCCTTGAGATGTTTGCTTCCTTACTTGGAAGTCTTGGTGTCCATACCTCTGGTGTGTGTGTGTGCGCGTGTGTGTCTGGGGGGATTTGAAAAGGGTGGGTGGAAGCGCTGAAGAAAGGAAAGAATATGATTGGATACGATTGGATTGACGGATCCAAGGCCTTCACTTTTTCTCGCGGCAGCAGTGCTGTGGATCAACAAAGAAGCACAAACTTTTTTCGAAACAGTTCAAAATGCGTCTTGTCAACAGCAATATCGCTGCACCAGTATTGTGACACATAGAAGACAAGGCACAAAGAAAACACAAAGAAAACAGAAAACACGCATGAGTATTTACAATACAGAAATACAGTAGATTATGATACAGAATCATGCATAGTCTACATAGTGTAATAGTGAACATTGATGAACAATACAGTAGATCAGAATAGCTTTGAATTGAATACTAAGTACAGGTAGAAAGAGAACATGTCCAAAAGATGTCATGAGTCGCTCCAAGGTCAGCCTCGCTTCCTTCAATGGCTCTGCCCTTGCTGCAGCTCTGCTTCTTCGGTCTTTTGGCAGAGACATGCAGAGACAGCAGATGACATCAGATGACATCAGATGACATCAGATGACATAGAGGGCAGATGCATTTTTGGCAACACAGAAAGTTTCTCGTGCATCACAATGATTTGTAATATGTTGCGCGAGGCAAGTTCTGAAAAATGCCCATAGTGCAAAGCTAAGACGAGCAAAGTTTGTGCAGAGTTCACCCATTTAAAGTCAGGCAGTCACACTTTCTTCTTATTTGTTGTTTGTTGTTTGAGTTTCGTCTACGTTTGTCTACATCCTTGTGAAATCCCAGGCTTCCTTCTTTGGCTCCTTTTTGCTGCCTCAGCACTAGCTCTTATCATTAGCTTTGCTTCAGCCTCGGAAAAGGAACGAGGATGTGAGGATGAAACTTTCAAAAGCTGTGTCACCTGCAACGACGTCGTAAATTCAAGGAGCACAACTGCCTTCAGCACATTTGCCTAACCTGACTTGCTTTAGAGACTTCAGAGTATGTAGCACGCTTCCCTGAGTTGCTTGAATTATCCCTTGCAAATGCTTTGCGGCAAGTGCCTCTACTGTTTCAGGTCCTGCTATGGCGCTCGCTCCGACAGGCACGGAACTCTTGCAATCACATTGTAATCACATTGTAATCTTTTGTGCATCCAGTCACGCCCAGTTACGACAAATTACGCCCAGTACAATACTAGTATCTCCACTTTTTCCCTGTGGCATCTTATGTCCATCGCTCTGCAGGACCCTGCCCTAGCAGGCTCTCCGGAGACTCTGGCGCCTTGCCACATTTTGCAACATTTTGTCGTGTTCTTTACTGTTTGTTTTGTGTTGGTTGTCGTTCAGCTATCTACCTGCGCTCTGAAGTTTTTTCCCGCACCAATCCTACTCACTGTGCCAATAGAGTTAAAGAGAGAGGACCCAAGCGTGCCAAAGAGCGTGCTCCAAGGTTTTTTACAAAGTCCCCTTTGTACCTGCACTTCCTTGTTGTGCCTGGAGCCAAAGCCAGCTGCCACATTGCTGAAGCCGTTCAATCACTGTCAGTTTCTGCCAAATTTCTGCCTTTATTTTCGGGCACAGCGTAGCCGAGAGACTGAGGCAATGCTCTTCAACACAATCATGATTTCCTCTATGAAGGCAGGATGGATTGTTGGAAGTTGGACAAAGGGGGAGAGGGGTTGTCCGCTTGTTTTAGCTCAAAACCCTACGCTTCGCCGAAAGGGTGTGGACTTTCTGCTTCTGATGGCCTACTTGGCCATTGTTGTGGCTCGCCATGAGGTTGCGGCAGAATGTGCAACTGAGGCAACCAGTGCTAGATGAAATAGAGATCAGAATGAAATCAGATGTGATCAGTGAATGCAAGTATTCTATAATATTCTATAATGTTTCCCAGAAGAGATTAATTTTGCAGATGAACTTGGTAAAGTTGACATAAGTTGACAACTACTTTGAACTACTTTGCCGTGTGGATGCTGCGTTGCTGCGTTACCAAGGTCTGTCCGTATTTAGCAGTTGCGCATAGGAGGCGCGCGAGAGCAAGGCCAGGTCAATTCATCTCAGCTTTCAACAGCCAATTGGATTTAACATTGTTTTGCAGTGCCCTGTCTCCGGATGTGTCAGGTGTATAGCATGATGAAATAGCCATAGCTGTACTCCTCTATGCACAAAACTGCGCTTTCCTCCTTACTAGGCTGGTTTTTCAGTGGTTGGAGTTGACGTTAGCGCCAAAGGTTCTTCCCTTCATTTCCCTTCATTATCAATGACCAAAGGTCGTTGTTGTTGATGTTTTTCTGTCAATGGCCGACGGTCATGCGATTTTCATCGATTTTCAGTAAAGTCGCGGTGGAGGCATTGGGAGTTGCATATTTATACGTAAAATTTACAGTATAGCATTTTGCAGCCCCCTCTGATTCACATTTGCTCATTTGTCAAATGAATTTCTTGTTTTGTGCATCTTGTTGTCACTTGGTTTCTATGTCGTGCTCCGTAGACTCCTGCTCTCAGTTTTCGCCCTTCTTTCTTTCTTTTATATACATCGCTTGATAAAAATGATCCTTTGTTGGTGGCATTTTGTAACTGGCATTTGCTTGGCAGTTCCAACATGTTCCAACTATATCACAAGCAAGGAGCACATGTGGTGCCTTTGTATGCTCTTGTCACATGTCTCGCGCCAGAATGACTGACAACCGGTCCTGAGCTCAGAAAAGTGCTTGGAGATGCTTGGAGCTCGAGGTTTGCACAGGACATGCCACAAAGCCGTAGTGGGTTTGCTTTCGTTCGAGGTGTGAACTTATTCCATCTGGTAGCCATAGCTAAGGCAGGGCTAGTCAAAAAAAACGCTTCTGTGTACTGTAGCCGCTATCAAACTTTTCCGTTTGGGACCAGCAAACCTATGGTGAGGATTCTTTATTTTTTGCACTTTGGAGAACATGGTCACACATACACAGTCATTGAATGTCATTAAATCGAACGGACCAATGTTCTGAAAGCGGAGTTCTGATATCTTCTGATGAAATTTCTTTATGTTTCTTTGCAGGCCAAGGAGGTACCAGCAGTGGCACAGTTTGAGGATTTGGAACTCACTGACTGATGGATAGCAGGGCAGATGAGCAGTACTCCGTGTGAGAAGAGAAGAGTGACAGTACTGTCAGTACTGTCAGTACTGCGACGGCTCTGGACTTGGAGATGGGCCATTTGTACCCGAGCTCGCTGGCATGACTCCTTTGTCGAGCTTCAGCTGCCAGTCCTACCAGTCCTACCAGTCCTACCAGTCCATGACCTGAGAATCTGAGCGCTCTGAGAGGAGTTGGGCTGAAGCGTTTTCAAGTGGCGGTTTGGATCCGATAGCCCATTCGTTCCTGGAGATGTGGACAACAATGAGAAGGCTTTCCGAGCGGCGTGTGATTCATGATATTGGCAGCGCAAAATCAAACAAGGGGCCCGCGCACACACGAACAGCCGTTTTGAAGTCCCCGCCGGCTGTTGTAATTAGCAATCAAAGGATCCCAAAGGTCAAAAGCCACAGCAACAGACACTTGCAGTACCTTGCAATGACAGAATTGGATATTAAGATACATTAAGATATATTAAGAATCAAGATTATTAAGGCAGACTGTGTTCCAACTCCGTGCCACGTGTTCGTTTCCTGGTTCCACAGACAGATGGCAAGATTGTCCAGCATGAGCCCAATTGACACCAGCATACTTTGTCTCAATACTTTGCCCCTCTGCTGGTAGAAAGCAATGTTTTTCAAGAGCCTCTTTGATTGAGATTCTGTGTCGGTCATTTCATACAAACGAAAAACACTATGAGCCTTGCGGACGTGAGCAAGGGATACCAAAAGGAGCAAGAATCAACGCGCCGCAAACCATTGCTGTGTGCATTGGAGCGCAATGCCATGATTCTGCGCCTCAGAGGTTTGGAAAGAGGCACAGCACCACCCCACACCGACCTAGAGAAGGAACCGCATCTATGAATATTGCGGGCAATTGCGGGTACAAGATACAGTAGAACAAGTACATATACAAACACGCACACATTTGGCCAATACGATCCATTTGTTATATTATATATACGTGTATATGTATGTATATATATATATATATATATGATTATACGTACTATATCATGTCATCATGCATCATGTCTTGTCAAATCAAGTTGAGAAGCAATCTTCTGAGTTACGATTCTAAGATACACAATCAATTTACATGTCATACTGTATATTGATGACAGTTTGCATCTTACTTGACAGGCTTATTGCATGACATACCGAGGTTCACATCTTACAATTCCATCTTACATTGCGTCTTTATTTCCATCTCACGTTATATATATATATATATATAATTATATATATGCATCTTGGCTGCATCACATCTCACTTCCTTGCTGCTCGGGAGAAGCCGGAGCGTGAAAAATGGTGTTCTTTCATACAAAGTTGCTGCCGCCGGCGAAAAAGGCACTTTGTGCCTACGGTTGCAAATCGCACGCGAACAGCAACGGCAAGGTTGCTACAGCATGTTACAGCATACTGCGCTGATCTCTGTATTTCAAGCGTGTGCGAATATATGCGAATATCATATGTGTATTTTTGTGTGTGTGCGCGCGTTTGTCCCAATATGCGTTGCAGATTGCAGAGGAATGGCTGCGCGCAGATAGCGCTGCTCAGTTGTCGATTTCTAGAAATGGTTCAAAGATGCGTTGTTTTATTTCCGGTGTCCAGAATCAGTTTCGGAGCAGGAAAACTTGTTGGCAGCGTGCTGACTTCTGTTGTGTTTTGCAAATTCTATTGGAATGCCTGCGTCAATGCTGGTGCTTGCTGCAGCTGCGTGCGCCATCGGAACTGCTGCAGCAAGCTTGCTGCGGTCCCTTTATGTTTTGCAGATCGGAGTGGGGCGAAGTAGGACCGGGAAGCGTCTTTGACTTTCCGAAGTAGTATTGACAAGTACCGTTGGGTTGTTTTTTATAGTACTGTACAGGTACAGTAGTATTGCAAAAGGCCTTTTGGCCCGGATGTGCGGAGCAATGGGAGCTTGAAGTAGACTAAGTAGACTATCGTGTGATGAAAGATGTGTTACGAGGTTAGGATGTTGGATGCATTGTGAACTTGAAGGAATTTAGTTTTGCACATTCTTCTTGTCTTTTCAATGTAATCTCATCTTCTCTGATCAGACCTTTCTGCATTTGGTTTCACCTTGTCTCATCCTCTCCCGTCTCATGTTGTTCCCTCGTCCAGTATCTGATTTGATCTCATTTCAAGATCTTATCGAATGCCATCTCGTTTGAAAAATATATATTTTTTCTCATCTCCTTCTCATCTCCTCTCATCCCAGAAAGACTGCCTTATCTGCGTTGTTTTAGCCTATCTTACCTCCTCTTTTCCTCTCCTCATGATGCAGGTTGCTAGCAAAGAAGGGCCGCGGTGGTTCACAAGTGGCTTGATAGCTGCGCATGAAAGTTCTGTAGATGTCAGGGTCTTCTATTATATCCTGACAGTAACTTCCGCCCCGCCTTGTGCGGGTACTCCTTTTATCCGTGCTTGTCGGACGATCGTTGTCTGCAAGGCTATGTTCAAAAAAGCTGCGAACGTTGCCTTCAAGGGCGAGACAAGGCCCGACACGACAATGTCGACACATGTCATGGCGATGTTTGGCTTCAATTGTTTGCGGGCATTCTCTGATACTGATATTGGAAGATCTTCTCAGATACTGCGGGCTTGCCTAGATATTGTAATTTTGTGTGTTGCGAGATGTAATGAGATGCAGCAACATGTTCTCAGATCTTGAAAGTCAGTACAGTATAAGATGCTGTGAGATGCAATAAGACATTGTCAGACAGGGCACGTTTCGATACTGCACGGCAGTCTAATTTGGCAAGATGAGGCGTGTGTTTTTTTGCTTTTTATTGGCCAGGATTCGTGGCAAAGAGAGCAAGCGCCTGCAGCAGGCCTCTCAAAAGAGATCAAGTATTGAAAGGGGCTGCAAGCACGTTCTTGTAAAGTCTCCCATCATGCAGTACTGCAGTTTCAAGGGAGCAAAACAGCTCCGAGCTTCAACTTAACAGAAATCATTGCGAGAACTTGTGAGAGGACATCCAGATTTCTTCCGTTTTGGTTGAAGCATCTTGAAGCCATTCTGCCTGGAGGCAGTGGCGCACATAGTGGGAGATGGCGGTGATGACATAGCAGCGGATCGGTGCTCGGCACAATTCGATCTCCATCCCTGGGATATATACTGAGTGAGCATGAGCGTATACAGATGTACAATATGTATACATGTGCATATGGTATACCTTGTTGTTCAATTTCACCAATTCACTGTCATGCCTTCCTACGCTTTGGTGGCTGTCAGCAATTTTCAAGGTTCTATTCCCAAACAAAGCCGACATTTTGGTTCGCAAGGCATGCCCCACAGATTCACTTGCTCACTGCTTTGACGTCCAGCAACAACATGAATTAACTGGTGGGATCTGGTGGGCAGAATGCCTTCAAGGCACTAGCGGATATATATATATAGAATGATCATAGAATTAAATATAGATATTACCAGAGCATCCAGAGCCATGACCTCGCATCCTTGGAAGGCAGGAGGTGGAAGCATAGCACAGTTCATCTTTGTCAACTCCGAATGTCTTTTTGCTCGCATCTCAGATGCGGACGTCCCTGCGCCGTATGTCGGCACTTCCCGCAGTTTTCTTTGAGGTTCAGCTTGATGGCAAAGCTGAGCTTGGTGCGGCAAGCTTCTGAGATGGAGCCGGAGAGAGATATCTGACTAACAAAATGCACACAATGGATCGCAGTGGCATGTTGCCAGTGGCCCGCGCATCTCAAAGAGGTGCCTAATTGAAGCAGATTGAAGCATTAAAGCATTTCCCATCTGTGAACGAGGCTGAACTCTTGCCAACTCTTCAGGCCCTGTGGCATGTGCTGGCCTCAGTGGGCTGTGGCATGCTGTGGCTGATTTACCCGTACCAATGGTCGAAGCTTTTGTCAGCACAGGTTGAGGCAGAAGCATTGCTTCCAAGTGTTGTCATTCAGAGGCAGGACAAGAGCGGTTGGTGCATTTGCAAAACACATGATGCTCGGCAAAGCGCTTCAAACATTCTTCGCCAGGCCAGTTGCAAAGTTTATTTTTGGAGGTGCCAATGTGATGGCTCGAATCTTGGAACCTGGGATCCTAAGATTGTCGTCACAGTGTAGGAACGCTGCCAACATGAAGACATGCCTTTTGCGCAAAGAATACGGCAGGGACACAGTGAAGACTGCCCTGACTTCAGGCTCCGGGAGTCCACTCCGTGTTGCCCCAAAAAGGTCGCATGCCGAGATCTGGCTTGTACTTAGTATATCTTTCGCATTGCTCAGATCGCTCGCCCAGATTGTCACTTTCCTCCTGTTTGCTCTTGGTCCTGGCTTGTCCTAGAAAAGCCACGTTTTGCCTATCTTTGGCCTTGGATTTGTTCTTGGTGGAATCCCTTGGATAAGGCCAATCCTTGCTCAAGGAGGGCTGCTTGGTGGCCATCCGTGCAGATGGCAATCGTGCAGCTGCAGCGGTAGGCAGGCTGCGCATGGCCCCAGGGGCTTTGGGCCCCGGATCGAAGCTGAGGGCTCAGCTGAAACTCGCAGACCCCAGGAAAGCATAGGAAAGCCGCAAAATAGGACATTTGGGTGACGTCTTTGCCACGAGAATCAAATCCAAAAGGCAAAGATGAACCATGCATTTTACATTGTTGTTCCGCGCGATGAACTCTAGTTGGGATGCTGTGAGCGTAGCCCCGCCAGACCTCAACCCTACACCAGGCAAGCTCTGGACAGCATGCCCCACCGGACCTTGACCCTATACCAAGCTTTCCTGTCTTCCCTATGCCAATCTCCCAGACTTCTGTGTGCCCCGCCGGGCCTCATGCCCATACTAATCCCGTGGACAGCTTGTCGCACACTTCGGTGTGCAACAAGCCAGGCTGCCTGCGGGATTGGCATAGCACCTTTCAGAGTAAATGTCAGGAGCATATGACACATGAGATTTGCTAGGGCAAATGTCAGAGCTGATGTCAGAATATACATGTGTCGGAAGATGTGCCACATCGAATGCATGCCGGAACATATGCCATACGCAACTTGCCAGATTTTATTGTCAAACTAATTACATGCCATGCCTGACGTCAGAGTGTACATAGGTCAGGATAAATGTCAGAATTTAGGTCAGAATTATGTGTAAGGATAAATATGTATATATATATATGTTATATGTGTAAAAATATGTTTTTTGTTCGAACAGCATGTTTATCCCGCAGCGGGGATCACACAAAGTAGCGTCACTGCCCAGGGTCCTAGTCGTGCATTGAGTATATAGACGCAATAGACAATGGCTGACGGTTAGCAAATTCCAGGAACATGCAAGATGCCAGGCAAAGCATGTGTTGTCCCAATGCTGGTTCAATTTCTCCCAGAACGGCTCCATTGGCTTGATCATAGGCCTGCCAGGGGTCCCCGATCTTTCTGGCGGTTCCGCTTTCGGACGTTCAATGGAGTATGTGTGTGTGAATTGATTCTTCAAATTTATCCTCTTGAAGGCAAACAATTCAGCCCAAAGAAGCCGACTGCTGACTGATGTTGGACGTTCATGGTGCAATGCATCGTGTCAGCTTGTGTAGCAAGGTGGCCACATTCAGATTAGGGCGGGCCTGCATCCTCCTAGACAACACTTGTGAGAACACTGTCAAACAAAACAAACCCCGGTGGCATCCTTAACAGCAAAGGTGGCAGGAAAGGCACAAGAGCAGCCAATAAACCACCGCAACCCACACTGGAGCCTCCAGAACAAGCCCACCCCCAGACCCGCACCGGAACTTTTGGAAAGTCCCCGAACCTAAACAGGAATTCACGGAACCATCCTGGAACCCGCACCGGAAGTTGAGCTGCACCAAACCTTTGCTGAGACCCCGAAGCTAACGCTGTTGGGGAAAAAGGTCGTCGATGCAAAGGCCCCCCCTTGAGAGAATAAGTGCGCAGGCTGGCCTATCTTGAGCTTCTTGGATTTTCGCAAAGCTCGTTGCATTTTCGAATAGAAAGAGCCTGTAGAGGTCTGTCAGATATGATCTTTCAAAAAACGAGCAACCGTGCCCCTCCCATCATCAGCCAGTGCTCATTTTGGTGACAGTTTTTCATTCTGAACCATGTTGCATGCGGGCCCTTGCTTGTCTAAGGGGAGAGGCCGTCGAAGTTCTTCACTATTTTGGCGATGCGCTCTGGGAGGCCCCGGAATGCTCTGGAGGGTTGGAGGGGCATGTTCTGAGTCACGTTCCAAGCCATGACTTGACCATTTTGCTCTGCTTTGTTAAATGAATGGTATTGGAATTTGTGATAGGTTGTTTGATCTATATTTTGATATCTTTTCCTAATGTTTGCCTTGTTTATCTTTGCAGTGAAGTTCAAGACCAGTGATCACGTCTCAGAGCCCCCTAAGACACGGAGATTCTGAAGAAGCGGGTGCTCCACTGATAGTTGATCCGGACGCACCTGCGACAGACTCACAAGCTGTGAGCGAAAGCGCTTGGCTATTTCGACCTGGCGTTTTCAGCGTTGTGGAAGCAGAGGAGGGCAGGAACTGTGAAGCTGGAAGGCGATGATCAGCAAACAAATGGGGCCGTGGAGTTGCCAGCCTACTAGTTACGACTTGACTGACATGAACACGAGATGGTGCAAAGAACAGCTCGACCGTTTTGTTCCGAAAACGGGCCACGCGCTCTAGTTTGACTGCGGCTGGCTGCCGGGCCTTTCTTTTGCTGCCTTCATAAACCCAGTTGCATCTCCAAATCTTGAAGCCTCAAGTTTTGCTCTGTCCAGGCCATGGGAAGTCCAAGGCCTGCTGGATTTGTAGGCCTGGCGAAAACCACAAGACTGTCAATTCTTGTTTCTGTGCTCCACAAAGCGTTGTGTTTGGAGTGAATGGGTGCTTTTGAAGCATTGTTTTTGCTGCTCCCTAGGTGATCAAATCCATGCTACAGAGGGTCCGGAAGATGAAGAGGGTGAAAAAACACCAGACAAAGGCAGCCCACCTGAAGCGGAGAAGGCGACAGAGGAAGATGGAAAAGATGAAGAGTGGGAACCTGAGCACATCAAATTGCCATTAGAATAGCCTAGAGCATCTCAGACAACTTGGACAAGTCGGTTCCAATCGATTTCTACGTTTGCTTTGTCCCATCGCCCATTGCTGCATCCACGTCACCAAGCTTCTTACTGCTTAGGACTGATGCCGACATGGTTGAGAAATTGGAAGCTTGCCTGTTGCAGGCAACGTTTCAATTTAGCAAAAATTGGGTGCAGAACGGCATGTCCTTCTAGGAATATGTTTCCAGTATCTCATTGTGAGGAGTGCGGATGCGCTATAGATCACATGTAGAAAGTTTAAGGTAATTGCAGCGAGAGATTCCGCGTACTCATGTTGCTCGCGACTACGTTGCATAGGTTTCTGGGTCAGTTTACTCTTGCGTTCCAAGGTCAAAGATGAGATTAAACATGGAAAATGCATGAAAATGCCAATCATTTTCCTAATGATCAGAATTTGAAAGTACCAGCAGTGATATTACTTGGTACACGTGCTTTCTCCAACTGCTAGACACGCTTTCCCTCGAATCCTCTTTACTGTGCGTCACACAGTTTCCTTTTTCCAACCTATTCACCCCATTTTCTGTGATCTCTGGACACCACAAGCCAAAAGGCCTTGAAGACACGAATCAAGGATCGTGATTTGTCCGGCGCCAAGCATGCCGTGATATGCCGTGGCTGAGTGTATGTTGAAAGCCAGGTTTGCTACCCACCCACCCACCCAACGAGATATCCGCACACTTACACGCACAGCGCTGATCACATATGGAAGTGCCATCATCATGTCGTTGTGTGGTGCGCGGTATGTTTTTGAATTCCTCACGTTGAGTGCAGCTGGCATGACCTAGGGGCAAAAGTGTACATCCATGGTCCCAAGCAACAGCGTGTCAAGTCAAAACGGCGACAAGTCAAAATGTAGCGGGCAGGTCGCCAAGTTTGAAATCGGCAGATCAAATAGGTGTCCTCGTTGTGAGCGTTCCCAAGTTATCTGTTGCTACCACCTACATCCGCAACACGCCCAGTCACCACTGCATGATTGAAGTTCAAGACAAATGCCACAACAGGCCCGAACATGCAATTATTACGACTTGTAACGCGGTGCACACATGGAAACCGTTATAACATATTATAACTCTCATTGACCAATACGGAAAATTTATGAACAAATTAGATAGGTTTGCTGCTCTGGCGAAAATTACACATCGCATGGCCTTGTCAAGTTTGCTATGACATGCTATGACTATCACTCCTCTGCAGACATGCATAATTTGCTGCATAATACAATGAAATGCTGCATAATCCTGCAAGTTGCAACGCATGAGGCCACTAGCAGGAAACACTTTGTATGCGCAGCATATGCGACCATGCAGGACAGATTTCGAGAGGTGGCGATTTACAGCATTTTCTTTGGCGCACTTGTCCAGTGAAACCATAATATAATGATATATAACTGTATAATATCGTATGTATATATATATATACACATATACGTATTGTGTATATATATATATATATGTATATACTCATACATACACCAGTAGTACCGCACTAGGCGGCAGAAGTTTCAAGGATAGGACACTATAGGAGAGGTGAGTTGTTGTGATGCGTGGATGGCAGAGCGAATCCACTGGTGGACCGAAAGGTGGTTGGAGTTGTGCTTTTTGAGTGGTTGCAATGGTTGCAGTGGTCACCTCACTCACAACTCCTGGATGTAGTGTGGTGTTTTGCAGTAGCTGTAGTTGTAGTGTAGGGGGGTTGATGTTGTTGAAGTTGTAATGTTGTAGCTGTAGTTGTAGTTGTAGTCTGTAGTTGAAGTGTAGTTGAAGTTGTAATTGCCTTAATTCTAGTAATTGTAGTATTTGCAATAGCTGTAGGAGTTTGTAGGAGTTGTAGTTGTAGTTGCAACTGTAGTTGTAGTGTAGTGTCGTGGTAATTGTTGTTGTAGTAGTGTAGCTGAAGTTGTAGTTGCAGCTGTAGCTGCAGCTGTAGTTGCAGGTGCAGTTGTAGTGTAGTTGTAGTAGCTGTTGCAGTTGTAATTGTAGTTGCAGTTGTAGATGTAGTGAGTGGCCCTTGTACTGTAATTGTAGTTGTAGTAACTGTAGTTGAGGCTGTAGTTGTAGTTGAAGTGTAGTTGAAATTTTAGTTGTGGATGTAGCTGTAGTTCTTGTAGTTGAAGTGTAGTTGAAGTTGTAGTTCTAGTGGTAGTGTAGTTGAAGTTGTAGTTGTAGTGTGGCGTAGTGCAGTTGCATTTGTCTATATCTATATATATATATGTGTGTGTGTGTGTCTATCTATTTGTCTTTCTGTTTATCTATCTGTCTATCTATCTATCTGCAAGTTTGAAAACGAAGCTATTCTGCGAGAAGTCCTCAATTTTTGAACTTGACAACATCAAAAATGTAGTTATTCTGCGAGACTTCCTCAACTTTTGAACTTGACAACGTCAAAAACGGAACTATTCCACGAGACTTCCTCAATTTTTCAAGTTGACAACATCAAAAACGAAGCAATTCTGCGAGACGTCCTTCAAAAATGGAAAGTTGAGTGCAGAGCTGATGGCCTCGTGCCAATGGGTTTTGCGATTTTTCCAGTCCACATGTCTAAAGTGCTGCGCCTGCCACGTACAAGCGCTGCCAAGTCATACGAAGTGCTGCACCTGTCACGCAAAATGATCTCAGCAAACCTGAAGATCCGATGCTCCAAAATGCAACCTCTCTCAGGAAATCAGCGCCCTGAGCTGCTTCGAAATGTGCTTCGCGCCACAACGGCGTGCACTTTTTCGACATCTCAACTTCCAAATTTGCTCCGAAGCTGGTGTGCTTTGTACAGTTTGACTTGGAAATGTGCTTCGCGCCACAACGGCGTGCACTTTTTCGACATCTCAACTTCCAAAAGTGGTCCGACGCTGTTGTGTTTTGTACATTTGACTTCGAAATGCGCTGCACGCCACTACGGCGTGCAACGCTTCATCTCTCATCTGGCCAGATGGCTCCGCACCCGCCGCTTTAGCGACCCTACTTTTCGACCCTCCGGAACCACAAATGATTGGAAAAACACCGTGTTTCGCGACTTTCCTACTGTTCTTTCTTCTGAGTTTCTCTTCTTTGATTTTCTTTCTTCTTCTCTTCTCTTCTCTGACTCTTCCCATCTCTGCTTTTCATCTGTCCATATTGTCGGAAATTTGACTTCTAAACTTCCTTCGATTATATGGTTGGCTATTTAGCTTTTTTTATTTGTTTGTTTGGCCTTTCAAAACACCTGGTTTAAACAAATTGTTTTCAGCATTCTGCAATGCTTGGTTTCCAATAACCCTTTATGAGGGAAAAACAACCGTTGCCTCTTTGCTGTAAAACAAATCAACCAAAAATACAAGACAAATTCCCGAAGATTTGGAAAGGAGGCTGGCTAGATTATGGCCTGGGCATTGCGCCAACACGAATTGTAGCGTCCATCTTGGGCATGCACGCATATGGTTCTCCACATTCCAGTGCGAAATTGATGGTTGGGCACATGCCGTCCTGTCACGTTTATCCCATGTTTTCGTGTCAAATTACCATTTAGAGTCTAGAGAGAATTCTTTGCCATACCCATTATGGGTCATTGTGGGCCGATGTGAAGTCAGTTTGACAATCCAAGAATCATCGGGGCATGAATTGCGTTAATTGGAGAAACCGCTGAACTTTGCGTTCGAAGACCATTGGAAAAGATTGGCAGATAGGAACCAGAACACAAAGCCACAGACTATCTCTTCCTTGTAGCCCGGTAGAACTGAAGAGAACGACTATAATTAACCCCTCAACATCAAACCAGTCATGGATCAGGAGAGCAGGATGGAATGTTGATGTCAAGGTGCCTCCGCAGTCTACAAATGAGTGTTTTTCTAATTCAACTCTTGAAATCTTGCCAACATTGGAAGGTCGCGCCTTTCAAGAAGCTGTCTGCATTTCTTTCACATGCTGAGGACCGGAAAGACATGCAGCTGATGTCTGACATGTGATGACATGTGATGACATGTGATGACATGTGATGACATGTGCAGCTGACCCAAGATATCCAGAGTTCCCCTTAGTATGTCGAAGACGGAGGCAAAGGGTTGAAGCAGTGTCTCCACTTTACTGGACCAACTGTTGAGAAATTATTTGATGGGTGGATCTCGGGGTCTGGATCGAAGGGTTTTCAGTATCACTTCCCATCTGCGCCTTTTGCCTTCATCATCAAAAAGCATGATACACTTAGTTGACAAAACAAAAAGGCAGATACCAATTGCAGCATATTACAGCCAACCAATATCAACCATGTTCAACAACATTCCACAACCAATGCAAAGATTTCAAGCCCTTCGCATGAATTCCACATGACCTTGGAGGAGCAAGGCTGGCTTGCCCTAAAGAAGAGTTCTGCGGATCCAATTGTGACAAGGTCTCAGAGAGAGTTTCTCTCAGTTTGTAGAGAAGGGACCGATTGCTTTCATGGATGTTTTTGGTGGAATGTGTTTAGCTGTGCTTTGCTCTGCAGGATATTTCGAGATCACCCGGACTTGATCCAGTGGAAGCCATGGCCAAAGGAGGTTGTTGCCCAAGTGCAGCGTTTGTTTTTCGCCAAGAAACCGCTTAGCTTCCTTCACTTGCCCGACTCTTTAACATTTCTTCGGACAGTACATATCCATATTATTCACTATAATTCATTATTTCGAAAGCCAGCCGGGAAGCTGGCTAGTTGTTATTTGCGAACGAAGTGAGAATAGGGGGTCTGGGGGGAGGTAACTGCCTCAAGGGGCCGAAAACGGCGTAAATAGGTGGTGTTTTAGGGTCACGCAAAGTATGGTTTTGCAGGGTAATGTACCAGGCGGCAAAACAGTGACGGTGGGTATCGATTCCCACTAGGTCCTGTTTTCTGGGGTTTTCTGGGCTCAGTCAATGGACAGATAGATGGGCCAGCTAGTTAGAGGAGATTGGAGAGAGAAGGACATTGGGTGAAAAGTATGTGCAAGAAGGGTTTCTGGGTGAAGAGT
>Ga0126342_10007698_pt1 | contig 19271 bp, 18 predicted proteins | sample Cyp1metagenome_FD_92528 | JGI IMG/M metagenome (GOLD analysis project Ga0126342, IMG submission 92528) | Coral microbial communities from Lord Howe Island, Old Settlement Bay, Australia - Cyphastrea 1 metagenome | ecosystem: Host-associated > Invertebrates > Cnidaria > Coral ... | reverse complement strand
TACTCCTACATATACCTTCAGACATGCCTTGCAGTATGCATTCAGGTATGGACTCAGGTGGACTGCAGAGAGACTCCAGTGGATGACACGCACAAATCGAAACGAGAAGTGTACAAAGATTCATCCAATTGCACATGAATAACATTGTGCTTACCCCAGGCCCTGTGGTTCAAAATAGTTTCGCTGCCCGCTTCGCAATTTTTAATTGACATATACCCGTCCATCTACATACATTTACATACATCTACATTCAGCTACATACATAGATATACATCTACATACATCTACATGCATCTACATACATCTACATGTCTACATGCATGTACTTACACCTACATGCATCTACATACACCTACATACATCTACATACACCTGCATACATCCACATACACCTACATACATCTACATTCATCTATATACATCTCCATACATCTACATACATCTACATACATCTACATACATCTACATATGTCTACATACGTCTACATACACCTACATACATCTACATACATCTAGATACATACCTGCAAACACACATACATACACACATATACGCATACACCCATACACACGTACTGGCATACACCACATACACGCATACAAACATTCACACTTACACCCATATCTACATACACGCATACAAACATACAGAGCTAAAAACCCAGAGACGTAAAAACCTAGATACCCAGATGCCAGATAGATAGTTAGATATATTGATAGATAGATAATGATAGATAGACAGATAGATAGACAGATAGAAGGATACAAAGATAGATCGCTAGATAGATAGATAGATAGATAGATCGATAGATCGATAGATCGATACAAACATAAGAACACAAATGCATGGGTGCATTGGTACACAGATAGACATCTAGCTAGGTAGATGGATAAATCGATAGAGGGACGGATAGATAGATAGGTAGATAGATCAATGGATAGAAACACACATACATACATACCTACCTACCTACCTACATACATACATTCATTCATTCATTCATTTTTTTTCGGGTTTTTCTTCAAAACACGAAGGCGTAAACAACGAATTTATTCAATTTTTGTTTCAATGTTGTTGAATACGTTTCTGAAACCATATTTTTGCAATCGTGCTGATTTCAATCAAGGATGCCATCAAACACAATTTTTTGTATTTTTTGACTCCTGGGTGTGTTGGAAGGCTGGATTCTTCACAAAGAATGCGGAACACTGTCAAAATGTTTTCAAAATTCCAAAATCAATCTTTACGTCGATTTTTGTTTTTTTTTTTCATGTTTTTGTTCGATGTTCGTGCCTTTCCAGGTCCAGCAACTCTATATTTTGATCATGTTTGTTGGTTTTTTCTTGCCGCAAATCAGGAACATTGAGTGGTCATTGTGAAACTCATCCAGTGCGATGGGTTTTCAAAACTGGACACCCTTATGGGACACCCTTATGTAGCCAGCAAACATACTGTTTCGTGTAAACATATCGTAAAAACTAAACGTTGCATTTACCAATGACAATGTTAAATGGTCGGGAACCAGAATGCAACGCCCTCCATGAAACTATAAAGCAGCGCGCAAGAAACCACACACAATTTCATGCTGCAAAATCAACAAATCTCCAGACATGTTGTTATTGTTATAATTTCGTTGTCACAGTTGCACGTTTTTTCCCCGTGTACCTGATGATGTGATGAACAAAAATGTGGAAGTTTGTGCTCAAAGTTGGTTTACCCGAGCACGTGCAATGAAGTCTCTCACTTGCCTTTTTGCCGCCTTGGCGGTTGCTGTGGCAACTGAAGGTCCTGTGGGAAAAGTGGTCAACCTTTTGGAAGACCTCAAAAACAAAATTGAAACTGATGCTGAGATGGACGAGAAGGACTTCAAGGAGCATGAATGTTGGTGCAAAAAAGTGCAAGAATCCAAAACAGAAATGATTGAGGAAGGCAAAAAAATGGTGAAGGTCAAAGAAAGTGAAATTGTCGAAGGGAAAGCAAAAAAAGATACCTTGGAGAAGGAAATTGAAGAGACCAAGGAGGAAGTGGAAGAGAATCAGGAATCCCAGGCAAAGGGAACAAAAATACGCGACACTGAACATGACGAAAACACGGAGCAGATTGAAGAGGGCGAGACCCTGATGGACGGTATCAAACAGGTTTCGAAAGTCTTCGACAAATCTTCCTTGGTCCAGCTTCGTCACAGCAAGGCATCCAGATATTCACCCAAAGCACAGACCATTCAAGGCATCTTGCAAAATCAACTTCAACAAACTGAGAGCGATGTCAAAGAAGTCAGCAAAGAAGAAACCACTGCAACAAACCACTTCAAGGATTGGATGACAGATATGAAGGAACAACTGAATATTTTGGAAAGCAAAAAATCAGATGAGGAAAAGGAGGAAGTTGAGACAGAGGTCGAAATCGCTGAGGACACAGAGACCAAAGTGGATACAGAGGAACAAGTGAAGGCCGATGCTGCATTCTTGAAGGAAGCAGAAAAGTCTTGTGCTGCGCGCAAAGGCGAGTACCTGAACCGGACTGAGTTGCGGTCAATAGAATTGGGTGGCATCAACAAGGGATTAGAAATTTTGGACACCAAACGAGAACTTTTGAGTCACTTGGTTGCAGACACACCTTCTACAGTATTCTATTTTTTTTCATTCATTCAAATCCTCTTCATTTTGTTTACTAGTTTCTGAAGAGAGAAATGCGTGTGTCTAAGGCAAGACTTTCAAAGGGTCGTTCTTGCAGTTGAGTGCGACCAGTGCGACCAGTGCGACCTTGAAATTGCAGAGCGCCCTTGAAGTCCTGAAGGCAAAGGCTCAGCAAACCCAAAGTGTTCGGCTCGCATTGGTAGCTTCTGAGGTTCAGAATGCTCTTCCAGAAGGTGCCTTCACCACAGTTTTGGCAGAGATTGAGAAGATGTTTGAAAAATTGAAGGGTGAAGCTGCATCTGACACGAAAAAGAAAAATCATTGCAAATCTGAGTACCACTCCATCACCAAAAAGAGCAACAACTATGCCTTCCTCATCCAGAAGCAGACTGCAGAAATCGAAACTTTGGAGACCCTTGGCAGCAGTGCTTTTGTGGCAACAGATTCTCAAATGGTTTGCAAAAAGATACAGTTGGGGAGAAAGGAAAAACAACCCGGCAGTCTGTTTCTGGCACAAAGTCTGGCACAAGGATAGGTAGATTCGGTTGCTTAGACTCCAAGTCACTCCAAGTCACTCCAAGTCACTCCAAGTCACTCACGTGCCTAGGAACAAAATGTCTGAGTTGGAGTCTGAGAAGGCTGCCGCAGCTGCAGAAGTAGCTGAAATTGATTCGGACATGGACAAAGCCAAAAGCCTTTCGCCTGCATTAAAGTTGTCGACAAGAGCGACAAAAGTCACTGCTGTCTCCACAAATCAGTTCAACTATCCTCATGTACTCACGGCCTTTACTTGAGTTTTTTTGGTTTCTAGATTCTAGTGGCATTTTGCATTGAAGCTGTAGGATACACATACGTGTATGACAGTGTATGTTATGTTTCTGTAGCTATCGTATATGCATGTGGCCATGTTCAACTCGGATGCTAAGACCTCCGCACCAAAGCGAATAAAGCCTTTTTGAAAGCGAAGGTCCGGCAGGGCACAGAACGCATGGAAAAGAAGGATAGGAGGGAATTGTATCGATTGAATGGGCAGGAGGGAGATACTGAATCCAATGTTTTTTTTTGAATGTACAATTTGAAAGGCGCTATATTGTGTATTTTTATGTTGATGTTGATGTGAAGTTTGGCGATCTATTTCTGCCTGAAAGGCAGATGATGAAACCGGAATGGCTGTCCTGAAAGAGACAGCAGATGCTATCAGTGCTTACTATGAGAAGCATGCGCAAACTGCCGAGGACAGTCCACTTGCACAGACTGCACAGATGTTAGATGTTTCATTTTGTGGGTGCCCCACCGAAATATTAGAGCTATGATTTGGGATTGCGCCCAATGAGTATCAAGAGTAATCGATCATTTAAGAAACATAGAACAATCTGAATCTGTTGGTCCGGCCCCAGAGTATCCTGACTTCTTTGGAAGCTTTTGCACCGTGCGAGGCCTCTTTCGTGGAATACGACCCTGACAAACTCAGTGACAAACGAAAGCAGCTTAAGAACGAAGAGAAAAAGTATACTCTTTCGAAGGCAGACTCTCAGAAGGGCGCTGCCGACTCAGTGTTAGCACTCATTGAGCGTTTGGTGCAGAACCTAGGGACAGAGATCAAGGACGCTCAAGCAGATGAAGCAAAGGCTCAGACTGATTTTGAGAAGGAGCAGAAGCTTCTCCAAACAAGCAAAACCAAGCTGAGCAAGAAGATTGCCAGTATTGAGGGCATGCTCGCAACTCATGCTGGTTCCAAAGAAGAAGCAGAGTTGGCTCAAACTGGCTCAAAGACAGACTTGAAAGCCCAGAAAGATTACAAGACTAGCATTCAGGAGCGCTGTTTAGTTTCAGTGATTTTCACCATGAACATCTCTATACATGGCTTGTTTGAGGCACAAGTAAAAAAAAAAGTAATAAGAGCTCCCAAATGCAGCCCTTACGGCTCCGGCTCCAAGGAGGAATGTGACTTTATCTTGGAAAATTTCGATGATCGCGCTGCTGACCGTGCGGGAGAGATGGAAGGTCTGACTCGAGCAAAAGAGCTCCTGTCAGGAGCTTCTTTGGTTGAACAAAAAACTCCAGTTCCTCTTGAGATGAAGGACACTTTTGCCCGTCAAAGCTGCACCATGGATTTGTCCTCTGGAAGTGAAGGTGTTTCTTGAGTCTTTTACCTCCACAAATCGCAGCATGCCAGGTCTGCTTGGCCCTAGGTCTAGATTCGTCTAGATGTCTAGTTTTTCTCCCTAGCGACTAGTCATCAGGTCGGCTAGCACCTAATGTATTTGTTCTGCTCTGTTAGGCACAATGCACATGATGAAATTTATGGGTTTTGCAGAAGACTGAAGCCGGAAGCAAAGTCCGAAACTCTCCTGCGTGACCAATAGTCCAGTAGTCGCGATTCTTGTATCCAACATTTTCATACATTTTCTACCACATTCCCTTACGAAACCTGGACCCTGCTGCCGCTAAACGCTACAGGAAAAGGGCAGCCTCATCAAGTACTTGGGCTTGGCCAAGTAAGTTGCAGCAACCAAGTGACAGATAAAAGGGTCCGAGTCTGGAGTGCTTACTGTCGTTGTCACGCTCTCAGGAGCAATTCAATGCTCTCATTCAGTTTGGTCGAAATTTGCTGTGACTCATTGCCTGTTTCCGGAATCTGCCTTGTTTCATTTTTTCAAAAACCTCTTGTTCCTGCTCAAGCAAGACACGCTTTCTCTCTGGTTTGGAGACAAGAGCGTAGAAACCTTGGCTGCCGGCACTGGCCCATGCTTGAAGGTTTCATTGTCAAAGGTTCATCAATGATGGCTGTCGTGGCTGTTATGTGGTTGTCATGGTTATTCCGTTATTCCCTATGTTTTCTTAGCTGTTTCTTACTCAGGCCAGTATGGCAAAGCACATTTTATGCACGGGTGGAGCTGGCTGCAAGCCCAGTGACTTTGTGTCTTTGTGTACTTGTGGACTGTCAGACTTGACAAGGAAACCTCGCAGCCTGGATTTGGTTGGAAACCGTCATACCGTCATACCTTTTAATTGGACTTGGCTGCTTACCATGACCACAGTTGAAAGGACCTGCATCGGAGCGACATCTATCTAAAAGTATCTAAAAGTCAAGTCACTGCTGTGACAGCCGAAAACAGACTTCTAGCTTTCTAATGCTTTCTACAACCTCGCCAATTTCTGAACATTTACGCAGATCGTGAAGTGGCGTGCAGGCAACCTGCAGGACATCACAAACTTGACCAGAGACTTGAATCCTCTGGACCGGTTCTTTCGCTTAGGCTACATCGGTTCACATACAGTTGTAAAGTTGACGGAGAGTGGCTTCAAAGTGTCCATCATGGACAATTTGCTGAATTCGAGCGAGAAGGCCCCAGAGTCATCATGGTCGGTGGAATCATTGGAACTGATTTTTTCTGGTTGTAAAAGCGACTTGGTACAAACCTACCACTGTTTGTGAGACAAAAGCTTACAAAGGTTTAGATTATTTCCATAAATATATTTAGATAGATTTGGACTATTTTCCCTGGAAACTCACAACAACGGCAATTTCTTATTGCGACGCTTCAGTGTGCTTCACCATGCTTTTTTACTTTGTTTCACTACATCACCTTAGACACGCGCTTGTACTTTGCTTGGCAGGTTTTGCCGAGACTGCAGGAGCTCACTGGCAAGGAGGCGAAAGCGTAACAGTCATCGTTTGCAGAGGAGAGTCGGATCGCACGAGACTTTTGCGTTGAGTTCACTTTTGAGTTCACTTTTGAGTTCACTTGATTTAGAGATGTTCTGCAAGTAATGCGAACATGGTCACTTGGAGAGTCTGCTGGATGTCAGCTGTACTGTGTAACTTGCTGAATCTTAACAGTCCATGCGCAGACCCCGTTCTTCAAGACAGACATGTGTGACGCAGAGGCAAACTGCAAACCTTTGACATTTCCAGCAAGATTGTTTCAAGATGTTTCAAAATATGTTGAACACGTCGTGCTTGCGTCGTGCTTGCTTATTTGTTCATATCTGCGGAGCATGACTCGAAGCGTCCACCTTCAGGGATTCTCCGGGTTTCAACAGAGCCACATTGCCAGGCAGTAGACAAGCTCTTTGCTGAGCAGAAGTTTGACGGTGTGATTCACTTTGCCGGGCTCAAGGTTTGGCAAGTCACAAGGGCTATATTGGTATCTATTTAAGTGCTTTAAGTGAACCTTTAGCAAGTGCAGCAAGTGCAGCATGTGCAGCTTTCCAGACACAATGAATTTCGAAGATGGCTTGAACTAGGCTGATTGGTGCCACTTGGGTGACGGGGTGTGCCATTGTATGCATCGTTCTATTCCTCCTCTTCGGCTGGCTCAGAAATCACAGCACCTTGCCGCAGACAAACAATGTCGTCAGAGCATCATAGTGTAGTCCTCATGACATAGTTCAACAGTTTGCGGACTCTTCACTTAAGACTCTAGGACTCTAGAAGTGGACAACTAAATGTTCAGAAGAATATTTGATAATATTTGAGCAACTGGAAGAATAGCTTTGCAGCATATTCAATTCAAGACCTAAATTCGCTGCTGTGTGCGGCAGCAGCAGTGAACTGTACGCAGCTGCAAGCTGCGTGAGAAAGGACCTGAACAGCTGCAGAACACCGTGCATTTTTGACAGCAGCTGCACAGAGATCTTTTGGACAAGGTCAAGGACGCATTGGAAAGACAAGGTCACCATAAGCATCCATAAGCCTTTAAGATCCTTTGAGATCCTTGCAGGATTTCATGGACACACACACACACAGACGTTGCATGAAGTACCCCGATGCAGGAAGCCTACAACGCCGGGCAAATATGATGCAACGAGGCCAGAAACGGCTGGCCTTGTTCCAGTCACGTTGTCCCACTTTGAATCTCCAAATTCCTTGGCATTTTATAGAGTTCCCATTCCAACTTCCAGTTGCAGGGAACGGGGAAGATTTTGTACTATGAGTTCGTGGACTGTGGCAGCGCTGTTCCTCTCCATCTTCCAGGTCTTTATCTGCAAACAGAGGGTTAAAATAACATGCTTGAAAGATCTTCAAAGCCTGACAGATCATCAAAGCTACAAACTGAGTCAGGTAACACACTCTGAAGGCTACACGTCTTTCTAAAAAAACATTCAGCTTGATGTGTCTTATGTACACAAAAGCATACAACTCTTCATACTCATAAATATGCATGGATATGACTCATGACATATAATGTAAATTATATAATTATATACTGATATGTACTGTATATGTATATATATATATATGCAAACTTATGTTGTTTGTCCTTTCTTCGGCTTTCAGAGTGTGAAACACAGGTGACCAGTTCTGAGCTCCTTGCTCTGTCTGTGAGCTCCTCTTCACCAGGCGGACATCCGGAGGGAAAGTCTGTTTTGTTGCCACATATCATGGAAGTATTTTGATCATAATTAATTCTCTTGTTGCATATCCAGAATGATCAAGAATCCTGAAGGCATATTTCTGAAAATGAGTGCCACAAGATCTGCCATTCGTTGCCATTGTTTGCCAAGTTGTTCCTTTGTTACGAACATGAGACATTCGTTAATTCGTTGCAGAAAAATTGCAGTCCCTCGCTGACATCCCAAGGTCAGATAGATGTTCTATGGGGTTCCGCTGCTGTTTCTGCTGGGGCATCTGGTGCAGCGCAGGCAATGTGTGCCGCCCTGACACCTTTTATTTGCTCTTTTCTATATACTTTCTATATACTTTCTCACCTTTTGCCTCGCTTTTGGTGTCAAAAGTGAGTCCACTTTGACATTTGCTGCAGACTAGCTGCGGCGTGCTGGATGTCCGTCTCCTGGACTTGGCACCGACAGGTTTTTTCCGAAGCTTTCGAACATGTCACGGTGCATACCGTGCCACCTGGATTTTGCAGATTCCCACCGTTGAGGCCTGGATGCTCACGGTGACTGAAGCGAGCAGTGGTTCGCCTATGTCGGTTGATGCAGCTTCCTCAGAGCCTATATGTCGGATGAATCGAGTGGCTTCTGGTTTTGCTATGGCCGTGGTATTCTATGGTTTGCTTATGTTTGCTTATGTTTGGGGTCACCAAGGTGGAAGCCAACTGCAACTCACCAGTGCCAGCAATCGAAGGCGACTTCGGACTTCGGTCTTGTTCTGTGATCTCTTTACTGAGGAATCAGTGCACATTGCAAGACGTTGCAAGGCCAAACCTGTCAGTTCACTTTGACGAGCAATACGCAGTGGAATGTAGAGGCTCCCGCTTTGGGATGGAAAAACCGCCAGTGCGAGCGGCAATTGAAGTGCAAGCCGTCCCCTTCCACTACCCTGGCCAAATCAATGTACGAAGTCAGGTTTTGGAGGACTGCAACGATACGCAGGCCGCATTTCGATCTCGTTTTGACACACTTGATCAAAACTCTGAATTCGGAGAGAGCAATCTGCAAGGAAGACAGCATGTTGGGTTCAATATATCCTACGGCCCGGGTGTAAAGATGTTGCTGAGGTTTCTTTCTCTTATATATGACGTTGAATAATCTCAACAAGATCTTACAATGGTTTGTAGTTTTACCAATGGTATTGTTGGTCATTTTGCTTTTTGGTTATTCAAATTGACCGTGATCTCCGCCAGGCAAGGGATCCCTCTACAGCCTCCGTTTTCGTTTTGGGGCAGTGTCTTGGCTGAGGTTCAGGTCAAGCATTCTGCTGTTGTACCGAGACCTGAACATGGAAACAGTTGAATGCTTGCATCATTGGAAGGCCTGCAAGCACTCCCAACATTCAGATCACGGATGCTAGCCACGGCCCAAATTTTGACGGTAGCAAGGACTGTAAACTTGATCTTTCTTTGTTTGTCTTCTATATATTTGACAGTACCATCTGTATTTGTTCGCTGGTCTTGTCATTTTTGAAAGTTACCCAGGTGAAACCTCATTGTCGCTTTCATGGTCTTCTGCTGGTGATGGCGATTGTGTCTTTCAGAATTGGCAGGTGGCACTAGAAGAGCATAACAGTCGCAAACATCAAGATGTTCCACATGGAAGTAGCAAAATGGAACGCATTTCTGACTGGACAGGCTGATTGGCAAGTTTACGGCTCCGGCAACTGGATACAAATGGAGAATGGAACAGGGACATCTTTGGTTATGACAGGATTGCAGGCGCAGCATCTTTGGAAGGGCAGGGCAAAGTCAAGACAATGCCCTTCAGGCATTAGCATTCATTAGCCATTCGATCCGGATCTTCTCGGGAAGATTCGGAAAAAAAAACATGCCAGGCCAATTCCGTTTATGAACTTCGCGTGCAGCAAGTGTGCACAGTATGGGCCTCTGGCGTCAAAAGGAACCACAAAAAACGAAGTGTCAGAAGTGCCAAAATAATGCAGTGTAGCAGGCGGAGTTGGCACACATGTGTACGAAATGATGATATTTTTTGCAAATTATTGGTTTTGATTGGTTGACACTAAGGACGGCCAGTTAAACTCCCCGTATGCACAGACAAGCGAAGGCCTTTTCACACTTCCTGGCACTTTCAGTGTTTGGACCTCGGCAGACAGTGGCCATTGTGGTCAAGAGTGCTTAAGGGTGTTTGCCATTTGGATTAGAAAGGCTGGACTTACATATCTCGACTGGTCCCACTGTGCAGGTGTATGTGGGTACTAGCTCAGCGACTCGCGTTCTTGAGCTCAGCCGCTTGCTCGGTTGCCGAAATATTCATATTCTCATAGATCGGAAAGGCACGCCTTTCACATCCTTTCCGATCTTTCCTTCGGTTTTGGCAAAGGGGATTCGCAGCGCCTTGACTCTCACTGTCACTATGAGACCTGCAATGGATTGCTTAGCAAAACCTGTCTGTGCCATCTTCGAAGTGACGTCGTACAGTGTTTTGTTCCTCCAAAAGGCGTTGAAAGATGTTGAAAGTAGGATATCTATGGATATCTCAGCCTTGAGGCTACGGACCATCGAGATGCAGAATTGTCAAAGACTGTTGTGGAGATCAGTTTTCAGCCGGGTGCTTTGATTTTTTAGGAAGCACGTTGCAACGATACATAGTCGCGGAAACTAACTTAGTCTTCGAAATGGCAAAAGCTAGATTCACCTATCTGATTGGCTGATAGACTTCTTTGCATCATCTTGCGCTGCGCGAGGTTTGCTTTAGTGGCACTGACCGGAAGACCGCCACTGGGATTTATATATATTTTTTGCTCTGGGAGTTTCTTTTGCTTTCACATTAAGGATTGTGCAGGTATGATAGAAATGAATAGAAAGGATGTTTTGTTGTGCCAAGTCACAATGGTATTGGAGTCTTGGTACTTCGTTGATGCCATAAGGCAACCTTGAGCAGAATGGATGTTGCTGGTGGATGGGGCCAGCAGCTCTGGTGGAGCACTCACTTGAAATTTCAAAGCTGTCACATTCATGTCACCAAATTTGCCAAAGAGGTCATAGAAATCGTTGTAAAATCAGACAACATCAATTGGAGTAGTGATTGTAGTGATTGGTAGTGAAGTGTTTATCATAGTTTGTCCTACCTATTATGATGATTTATATTGATCTATTATATACGATGTGAGTCATTATGCTGCAAACTGTGCAGAGTAGCTCATGCATCGTCAGAGCTGTACCTCAGGTTACAGTGCCAAGCATCTTCGGTGTCAGAATTCACTGCCACCTTCACAGAGGTCCAGCAGTTCATGGCGGCATGGTAGAGCATGGTACAGCATGGTACAGCATGGGTCAGCATGGATCAGCATGGCCATGGTAGGTGTACTCGGCTTCTAAGCTGAGAACCTAGATATCACCTGCTGATGCAACATAAGGCATTCCTTAGTCGCATAATGAGGCACTTTCAAAGCACAAGAAGGCAACATCTTCACGTGGGAATCCACACACCCTGGAACATACTTGATGTTTTTTTTTTTTAACTTGCAGCCAGACCCATATATCTGCCAAATCTGTGCAGGTACAGGCACCTGCACCGCTTTCACTAGAGCTGCACGAGGCCACAAAGAACACAATGAAAGCAAAATATCGGTTGGGTCGGACGCTAAGACAGTCTGGAACCAACAGCTTCAATAGTGGTCCGGCTGCTTCGATTGTTGTTCGATCTTGCCCTTTGTGGCTGTTTTGAGGCTGGCATCAATAACATCACTATCCCATTTGTTTTAATTCCTGTTGATGCAGTGAAGAACGGTTTGTGAACGATCAAGGTTACATCATAGATGACGTTGCAACTTGTGACTGTGCAACATTGTCAAATGCTCAGAGAGACCGATCCGTGATGAACTCCAGACTTAGCACAGCAATAATCCCATCCCCGCAATATTTACCCCCAACAAAGGACACCAAAATTAGTAGATTCAATGCTAAACCAGTACCTAGTGGGAAGGGATAATGACATGAGCACGAAAGCTAGCGGTAGCTGGAGTTTCTTCTTGCTTTAGCAAGGGATGGGGCGGACCAAATGCCAAACGCGTGATTTTTCACGCACCCCCCCCTCCCCCCTCCTCACCCCCCCTCCTCTTCCATGCATCGCGCTACAAGCCATTAAAGCCACAGGACAGGATGACACTAACACGAACTAAGCACCGGAGTATGTAATGCAGTTGCAAAATTATGTTGGCTTAGGCCCCCTTTAGGCCAATATTATTCGGCGTCTTGTATAGCTCTACTTAACCATAATGCATCTCACACAATTACAGATCCCATCATCAATGAATTTATATCGTGTTTCATGAGTGTATCAAATATACTTAAGCACTAGTAATCTCTCGCGGGCGCAGCTCAGTCCGTACACCTGGCTCAAAAACTGCATACAACCCAACTCATTCTGAAATATTATATAGTTTCCATTCGATTTTCCCCCCTCAGTATGCAATTCATAGATCATTTTTGGCTATCTATTTCCTTAAAATAATCCAGCAAACTTCACGTTCTCATATCCGCTCATACATTACACTTTCGTGTTGAGCCACACCTATTACATCCTTAGCGTCTACAATAACCAATGCCTGGTTAAGCTATGTAGTGGTATTACTACATGAGTCGCACAATTACGAGCTATATCACTTAGCTATCCCCGACCTAAGCCGCACATTCACATGCCAAACAATATAACGTAGGCTTCTCCCCGCGTTACATTTTGGAAGCAGATGAGCAGGGGCTCAATCCCCCCACCTCCAACCCTGAACCCACAGAACCCAGGCCACCCAACGCACGCCACCACCCCAACTTATTCACCAAGTCACTCCGCGAAAGCAGAAACATCTGACTCCACCTCTCTCACTCCATCTGGCCCCTGTTTAGCTTTCGTTCACCAACCCTTGGGACGCAAGTATGTCGTCCAGTTGCTTTGCTGATACGCTGCAATTTAATGTAATTTTGACTGCATACCATCTGCATACCATTCAGGTCTCTTGAACTGAGTGCTGATGGATCTGGTGTTTGGACGCAATTCCGTGGCCAAGACGACAGCTGTACAGTCATCGGTGTGCTTCCTAGAACACAGCATGACGAACCGTAACGAACCTGCAAAAAATGCAGGCCTCGAAATGATAGATCAGCTTTCTGCAATGCTGTGGCACCGCCTTGCGAGAAGTGCTTCAAGGTACTCGTGATTGTTTCCTCATAGATGTCTGGATCTCATGGCCACTGTCATGATCAGGGTCATTGGAGTCATTGGGTTCATGCCCTTTGATGATTTAAGATGCATTTGTGACACAATGTAACATCATTCTGATAGAATTCTGAAGCACAATTCATCGGAGCTCTGCTCCACCAAGGTGATGCCAGACACAAAGTATTGGGGACGGATGAAAATGTCCGACACTTGACACCATGTCACCATTGTGACGTGTGAATGTCTAGGCTCCTTTGGAGCTTCTATACACTTCTCGATGCTTCTTGATGCTTCTTGATGCTTCTTAGATCTCAGGAAACAAATAGAGTAGATCTCTTCAAAATCTTGAGACACGCTTTGACCGCGACAGGTCATGCGACAACTCTTCCGCAGACAGCGAATACACATACTCCCAGGAGTGCCCGCTGCTTGCTCATGGTGAAACTGTCTTCTGTAGTAAGCCTTGTTTTACCATATTCTGTCCCATTTCTTTGCATTGTTGCTCTTATTGGAGGACTTCATCATCACCCCACCAGGGTGCATATGGTTGTGAGCCAAGCAGAAGATGCATTGCACATACACATGCAGTCGTGCTTCCTGAATTTTCCATGATTGTGCCACACGCACCTTCCTGATTGTGTCTTTGTTCCTTTTCAGAGATTCGGTGTCAGAGGTCCACCCATACTGGCCAATGGGGCCAGGGAAGCATGTTCGAGTGCGCTGATGGACAGCCAAAATTCTGATTGCATGTCGAACAGCCATTTGCAATTTAAGATTCATTCAACTGGAGACGACTGCCAAAATGCAAAAGACCGATAAATGCATGATGATTGAATATGATCAAACATGATTGATTTTCATATATAAGTATATATAATATAAAGACATTATGTGTATTCTATTGTATTCGGTTGAGTGCACAGTTCGAACTCAGCGACTGTGCCTGCAGGAACCTACTGCAGCGAGAATGACCAAGCTTGCTGCGTTGCCCATGGTGGCCGCATTCGGTCTGCCAGCTCAGAGCCGAAAAGAATCCGAAAAGCACAGATATTCTCCGAAAGGAAACGCTTTTTGAATCTGAGATTTTTGAAGTTTTTTGAAGTATTTTTGAAGTATTTTGAAGTATGAAATTGTACTGTGTCTTTTTGGGCTCAGCTTCTCCTGCCAGGTGTCCTGCCAGTACTCCCTTCATGTGCCACAACACCATGGACTGTGCTGATTCACAGGCCGGACTGGAGACGACACTGGGATGCAGATGCAACTGGGAGGCATCACAAGCAGTATAGACTACAATAGTATACAATAGTGTGCTATGTTGATACGATGTAACGAGGTTACAACCAAACACATGGCTGTTGGATGCCCGTTTGGATTCGCAGTCTGTATCAGCAGAGGTTATCAATTTCATTTGAATTCACAACTGATATATAGCTAATTAGAGTAAATTCAATCGAAAGCGGTGTTCCAACTATCCTGCACGATGAACCACAATGGTCTTATCGCTTCCAGGATCGCTGCTGCATGGCTACAGAGGAGGAGAGTCACAAATCGTTGGGTCAAACGCCTGACACTTGAGAGTGCCTCTTTCCACGGCCGATCAATTGAGTCAAGAGTTGATGGTGTGCCTATGGGTACCTTTGAAATTGCCAGCTTTGGAGCTTCGGACTCAAACCTCATCCAACTGTTTGACACCGCATGACCGTGACACGAGGAGTGCAATGGGCACGGAGGTCTTCGAACCTGCGAGGTACTCGTAGGAATCTGCTTGAACATACTCCTGCAGACACTACCATATCTCGTTTTCTTTAGGGGTGTTGTAGTCATCCTTTGTTGCATATTCTCGGCGGCAGGTTCCAGCCAAGACGCCCTTGCTGACACAGGTAGAGTCGCTTGGGTGAGAGACCCAGAGTCAGGAAATCAGACTTGTTAGAGCTCCGAACTCATGGCCTTTGAAATAAGCCAGGCTTGGAGCTTGTTAGACACAGCCTTTTTGGATATTTTTGAAATACCTGTATTCCCAAAGGCCAGTCCTTTTAGTAGACACCCTTTTCTTTGCTGAGATATGATTGATATTTGAACTATATATATATATACATACATATTTTTGAACATATTCCTTTTTTTGCCGCCCTGCATCAATTTGGAACCCACTTTGTATCAAGGCCGGCTTCCCTCACCGTCTCTTGGGAGCCGCAAGAGTGCCCATGCACCTTTGAACGTCTTTGAACTGATGGGTTTAAACGGAGCAACAGAGACATGTACAGCGCCTTTTCTTTGATGACACTTTTCATTCACAAAAAGGTACTTGGCCTGAGTCTTAGTATGTCTTAGTTCAAGCTATGGCAGCCCATGGGGAAGATTGTTTTAGCATGAGCTTTGTAAATCTTTGTAATGTTTTCTAGGAATGACTTTCAATTTTGCTTTGAGCATGTCAGATGGCTCAGATTGGCTACTCTAGCTGCCAATTCTTGGAGTGGCGTGTGGCAATCTCACAGGTCTGAAGCTAAGCATCCCGCTTGAACTTTCCGCCTGCATTGCCAAGCGGAATATTTTTGCGCTAGTCTTCTTGCAATCAATCTGATAGCATTTAAGCCAGATGTCCAGATGTTCACCTCAGGTTCATATGTATGGAGAGGGGGAATGGTGCGCCCTGCGGTGTTTTACTTGGCGGAGGATATGTCATTGATTTGATGACATTTGCGCCATCACTTTGCAGGGAGTGGGTCACTGATTGCGACAGCGGGAACTACGACTCGCGGCAGCTTTGCCTGACATTTAATCTGGGAGCCGAAGACTGCGATTTCTTTTTCCGTGTTTATGCTTGATGGCAAGAGATGTTTTTACGGTTCAACCCTTCAATCTTTTTGTTGGAACTGTTCAATGATCCATGTCAATCTGCCTAAGAACTTGCACCATCGAGAATCTGCTGAGCTTGACAGACTACAATGTGCGGGTGCGTTCCCTGGTGCAGCTGTGTGCTTCAGTGAAAGCCCGGTGTCTGGAGGCTGCATGGCTTATACTGTGATTATACTGTGACAAATAGTGGTGGTTTCGTTTGAACTTTGAGGTTTGGGCACAGTGCACTGTTGTGGAGCTTAGCTCCTACCCAAATCGAACCACTGTGGCTGTCCCCAGCTCAGAACGACTCAAGGCTACGCAAGGCTCAAGGTGTTTCAACGTGTTTTTTTTTTGTTGGTTCTCTATCACCAATTCACAAATCAAATGCACGTGCGATGTTGAGGTTGGAACTCGGCCAATTCCTTCGGTGGCACCTTCAGCGCTGTTTTGCACACGTGCACACCTTGGACCTTGACAGTGCAGATTTTTTTCAGGAAAACTTACAGAACATAGCATGGCCATCCATGACCAGTTTCCAAAGATATATTAATTATGTCCTGTGCTATCCATCAAAAATGAGCTCTGTCACGAGTCATGAGGAGTCTTGAGCGATGGTTTGTTCATGTTTGGCCGTATGTTCACATTGAGTATTTGATGTGCGACCGAGAACTGGAGCCGCTGCGGTTTTATGCACTGGCCTTAATTGACAATGCAGTTTTTTTTTTGGGGATGAAAAGTACGTCTGGCTTGGCTTTTCAGTGCCGGTAATACCATCACTGCATTACGAACTGAACGAGCGGAATCACCATAAGTCTGTGAGCTGCGAAACGGAATTGTCATTCATGTCAGAGAAAGAATGTCAAGCGTCTACGCAAACATTCAATTTCTGCCAGTTTTTTTCGTGGCACACATGCGCAATTTCATAGCTTGCACACCAGGCAGATTGGTGGCCATCGAACAGCGAAGACTGTGTTTTTGTTGCTTGGCAAGTCGATGCACAGCTGCTCCCCAGGTGCCTGGTCTTCTGTTGGGTGTAACGTGTAGTATTTGTGAGTCTGTAAGATATGGAAGCAGTTGACAGCAGTTGACATGAAAAGGTGCCCAGACCATTGTGCCCAGAGTTGTGGTGACTCCATGGCCCACAGCGTCCAGAGATGTTGTCCGTGCATCGTGCCAGAACTGCGGGCTTCACAGCAGATGGCCTCTATGAAGAAGCAGCACCTGGTGGAGATTGGGTGACAAAGTGCCTGCTGTGCACCGCTCAACATGCTCTGTGCCATTTGAATCACATAGCAAGAGTTGTCCTAGTTCGCTCCGGGTGCGTCCTGGTTTGTCACAGAGAGTTTGATTTCAGGGAAGACCGAAATGTCCTGGTGCGTGCCTTAGAATTGACGATTGACGTGATCAAAACGTGAGCAAAACACTGCCATTTTCCAAAAAGAGAAATGGCAATTCCAACTACTGGGCGCAGCCTTCATTTCCAGCAATGACTTGGTTCACATGACTTCCATTGTCCATGCTACTGTAGACTGCTCACTTTCAATGTTTAAGATTCTTTAAGTTTGTTTTGGTAAAGATCACAAACAATGTGAACTGATAATCTTGAAAAGATTCAGCCACATGTTGGATCATGTTGGCATTTCCACAAGACGGATGCGAGAAAGTCAGCGTGGACACGAGAGCAGTTACAAGATATTTCCAACTGCCAACAATCTCTTTCACTCAGAACTGCTGGGTCGGAGATTTGCTTGCCAACCGAGAGTACAAGATCAGGGTCTGGAGCTTGATAGTGATAGTGTCTTTGGTTGTGCCGGCTGTGCCCTCGAACACTTTGACAGATGCGTGTTTTTTTTGCTTGCATTTCTCTCACCAGGTTCGAGAGACTTGCACGGACCCTTTGGCCAACAGTCCCTTCTTCGAGAGGCTACTTGGCTTGAAAGCAGTTTCAGTGACCATTGGAACTGGTACTATGCAAACGAGCGAGCGGATTTGACTCAAGTTATCCCAAGTTGTCACAGGCTGCATTTGATTGCAGTTTCGAGCCGCCACTTGCATTCACCACAGGTATCAGGAGTGCACAACGTTGACCATGCCTGCCTTCGATCCAACCAATCTTACAGCCTACGACGAAGACCTGTATACGTTTGAGGCATGCGCCGGCACAATTTTTTGAGTGGTGTGCAGGTCATCATGCAAGCATCAACAGGCCGACTCATGAAGCTGACTCTTGAATCGACCAACATTTCAGCTGACACTGCTAGGTAAGTTGGGAACCCAACGATCCGAAGGCCTGCAAATGACAGACACAGGGGCAGGGTTTCTGTGCCGCCTTCCTCTTAGAATGTACGCCGTCAGCTTTTTACAAGATTCTTTCCTGAATATCCTGGCAGGCGTGCATTTTCCAGTACTGGGACATACAAGCGAAGGCTGGCTTGCAGTCTTGTCAAGCATTACGTCACATCGCTGTCCGTCCGGTCAATTGACTCATTGACACAGATCAACGGAACCGACTGGCCTGAGGGTGAGCTCCTTAGCCTTAGCCATTTCGGAGTCAAATTTATTTTCATCCCTTGTGGAATGCAGCCGCAAATCTCACCTGGAAGGCAACATGAACATCATAAACGGCCAAACAGATCCAGATGTTTCAAAGCTGCGTATTGTGAATAGTGAAGCGGCTCGAAGTCTTGACCGCAGTGAGCCTTGCTGAGGTGATGACCCAGCTGTGTTTGGCTGCAGATCCTTGGTAAGGACCACTACAAACTGCACGGTGCGCTATCCAAACCCAACCACCTTTCTTGAGAAAGCAGAACTTGTGAGTGATGACTCAGTGATGACTTTGTGGCACAACTGTTTGTAACACTGTTTTGACACAACAGTTTTGGACACTGTTTTGGTTTGTGCCAGCGTCCAAGGTCCATGTTGGCATCAACAGTGGCGTGGCCTTCGAGTGGAGAATACGTCCCTTACCAAAAAGACAGCGATCCAGAAAATTCGATAAATTCGATAACCAATGTGTGAATAACCATTGGTAATTTCTTGTTTCAAGATTTTGTATCGAATTCATATGAGGACTAATTTGATATTTGCATGTTCTATATATATAGAATGGGCTAGCGCCCGGGTGCCGCCGACCCCCCCTATTTGGGGGGTCCTGCAGAGAGAGGGAGAGAGATAGATAGATGGATGGATGGATGGATGGATGGATGGATAGATAGGTA
>Ga0126342_10007697_pt1 | contig 19272 bp, 24 predicted proteins | sample Cyp1metagenome_FD_92528 | JGI IMG/M metagenome (GOLD analysis project Ga0126342, IMG submission 92528) | Coral microbial communities from Lord Howe Island, Old Settlement Bay, Australia - Cyphastrea 1 metagenome | ecosystem: Host-associated > Invertebrates > Cnidaria > Coral ... | reverse complement strand
TTCTTCTGACTCTTTCTCTTCTCTGATCTTCTCTCTTCTACTCTTCTCTTCTCTCTGACTCTTCCCATCTCTGCTTTTCATCTGTCCATATTGTCGGAAGTTTGACTTCTAAACTTCCTTCGACAAATATACTACGCTACATTACACTACACTAAGTACACTACACTACACTAATTACATCTAATTACGCTACACTACACCAATTACACTAACAACTACAACAACTACTACTACCACAACTACAACTACAATTACAACTACACTACGCTACACTACACTAATTACACTGCAGCACACTACAACTACAAATACAACTACAACCACGCTACATTACACAACGCTACACTACACTGATTACATTGCATTACACTATAACTACAACTGCGGCCGCAACTGCAACTACAACTGCCACTACATTGCACTACACTACACATACTACACTACACTACATTACACTACACTACACTACATTACACTGCACTACAACTACAGCTACAACTACAGCTACAGCTACAACTACAACTACAACTACACTACACTGCACTACACTACAGCTACGACTACACTACCTTACACTAGACTACACTACACTACACCACACTACAAAACACTACACGACATTACGCTGCACTACGCTACACTAATTACACCACACCACGACTACAACTGCAACTGCACTTGCAAATACACTAATTATTACATTACAGCTACAGCTACGGCTCCACTACACTACACTACAACTACAGCTACAACTGCAACTACAACTACAACTGCACTACACCGCACTACGCCCAGCAGTTGTGGTAATGTGACCACTGCAACCATTGCAACCATTCAAAAAAAAAAACACAACTCCAACCACCTGCCGGTCCATCAGTGGACTCGCTCTGCCATCCGTGTTCACAACCACCAACCTCTCCGGTAGGTTTCCTATTATTGAAACTTCCGCCACCGCCGTGTGCGGTACTAGTGGTATATACACACATATCAAATATATTGAAATATAAATATATATATATATAACTAACTATATATATATATAACTATATATAGATATATACCAATATATATATATATATATCATTGTTTATACCTATATATATATATATAACGAGTTCGCACATGTTCATGCAGTAGTGGTAATAATGTGAAAATACTGGTACCTGTCGCACACTTGGACATCCCCTGCGCCTCCTGGATGGCGGGCACCGAAAAGCGCAAGGGAGTGGAGCTGGGCATCCCCCCAGAGCTGCCCCCGAAGAAATCTGTCAAGATCTCGCCTTGGAGCATCTTGGGCCAGCCAGGAGCATCATCCCTAGTATCGTCCCCATGTGATGCAGCGTGACAATCTGTCACGTGTGGCGACTTCTGAGGCATCTTGCAGAGATCCATTGGCCGGAAGGGAGCAACTGTTGGATTGAATAGCGACATAAAAACTCCTTCATACTATACTGACTGGCTGCAGACAATTCCAACTCTTGTCCGAGGGCCTGAAAGACCCAAGGAGGTCCAAGCAGTCGCAATGGAGAATGATCCCTTGACCGCATCCTGGCAGATTGGACAGAACTACTGCCCCAAAAACGGCCAACTGAGTTTGGATCCTGGTCGCTGCATGCTACGTGTATGGTCTGCCCTAGGCACATGTGCTCTGGAATGTGTATACCCAGAAATGAAAACAGTTCAGTCATCATACCTCCCCACCAACCTCCACTCATCTGCAAGCATGCAACCACAACAAAGTTGACATAAGTTGATGTTTGTTTCGGCGAAGCCGCATAATCACGACAAAACTGTCGTTTATTCCGGCGGAGCCGCATAATTACTTTTCTTCTGTGTATGGTTGGGTGCGACTTGTCCTTCTTGGCCATGCTTCAAGGCCTCTCTTCAATCTAAAATTTTGATATATGTAATATTCATCATATTGCTGTACATCCAGACTACTGGGAGATGAAACAAATCACCGCGCAGGCCCATGCTTTGGAGTCGAGCTTCTTGCTGCGAAACCATGTCAAGGCCCACGCAAAACACGCAAGTTGGATTATAACCGCTCTTGCAATCACAAGCTAAAGTTCTACGACAGCCCTTGCCAGACGGGTCGGTCTTTGAAACAGGCAGCCGAATGGTAATTTGCTTTTGCACTAAGTCACAAGCTACATCACCTAAGAAGATGCAGGACAGCTCTGCTTCGTGCAGAATAAAATGATAGCCCAAAATCCAAGCAGCAACCCGCTTTCTAGGCCAGGCGCTTGACTGCGTCTCATCCGCAGGTCTGTCCACCAGATGCTGCAGCCACTCGATTTGATCTCTGCTGCTCGCCGCTTCGGGCCAACCGCACGGGATACGGCTCTTTTTGCGTCCCACACGGTTAGTTCCAACAGAGAATGCGTGCCCCTCGCGTTTGCAGAGCCTCATTTACGTATGCTCCAGCTGCTTTATACCCCGCTGCCCGCAAGGCTGCTGATACTTGATGCACCAGTTCAATGCTCAATGGCAAAGGCGGAGAGCCAACTTTGCAAGCAATTTTGGCCCATGTAGCACTGCATAGCAATTTTGGACGACAGCGTCTGTGGCGCATAGATGGCCTCACTGTATTCCTACATTGCTTCGCTCATAGCTTGCTGTGATCGAGCCACCTTCAAAGCCTCACCCAAAGAACCCTGTCCCTTCTTGTTCACAGGAGGCACTAACGGGCCTAAAGGGATGCGGCAGCTGATGCAATTCGGCTGCTGCCACATCCAACATCTCATCTGCATCACAAACAGGTCTGACAGGTCTGACGCTGCCTGCCAGCCCTGCCCTAGCACCTGCACTTGTCAGCTCTCGATCTACCGGGATTGCAACTAACGGTGTGGCTTCCACAGGAATGGGCCCTGTTGTCATACCAATGGCTCTCCTGGCTGCTGCAATGGCGGGAGGAGCGACATCAGCCAAAAGGGCAGATCGTTTACTTGATGTAGCAGCTGTGCCCAAAAAAAAATATTTCCTAAATGACCAGAACATGGTCGCACAGCCTGAGCCAACACACCTCTTTTTCCCGCCGAGCAGTGTTTACGAAAGTTGTGGCCATGCACAGAAACTACGCTCTAACTCAGGCACATCAATCCGTTGGGCAAGAAATAAACAGGAGGGAATCGTATAACCCTCAGCGACACGAGACAGGCGATCAGCCAAGGTATTTCGTACCCCGGGAATATGCCGTGCCCAAAGAGCATCAATTCCTAACAATTCCTAATTCACATGCTAGTCGGACTATGATTTGGGAATGAGCTTTGAATTTTGTAGCAGCTTCTAAAGCAGACGTGCTATCAGACTGTACAACAATGTGCACCCGCTTGTTGGAAACAAATCTGGAAAACAAACGAACAGCCAAGAAAATCGTTAACAATTCCCATTCACTCTGGAAAGCTGGGTGTGTGCAAAATAGGCCATGGGCGTACTGGAAACATACTCGGTCTGCACGACCTGTTTCCACTATTCGGTCAAGTTCGTCTTGTGCTTTGCTGCCAGCCTCATAGAAAGAAGAGTAATTGAGCGCCTCTCCTGACCAATCTTCCAGCAGCCGGCCGATGGCCTGAGACGACTTGATCGATGCAAACACGTCTTCAGTGGCAGGGAAGATGCCAGTGTTTACGATTGGCGCACTGACACCAAGTGGTACGAAAAGTCCAGCCAATCGGGAACAACCTTGGCATCAAGGTCACATGCTTGCTCCAGCATGCACCTTAGGAGAGCTGTGCGATGCCCTTCCGGGTTTGAAACATCATTCACCTTAAATTCGTCATGCAAAACTGTACGGGCCCTTTCAATGAGCTCTTCTGGCAGCACCAGGTGTTTCTCAAAGGAAAGGATGGCAGAGGTGTCGATGCATTGATCATCATTGATCCAAAGCTGTACGAGGATCTCGCAGGCCGCCCACTGCTTGCTTGTTCTCTTCCTCTCTCTGCTCGGCCTTGGTCGATCTTCTGCGGAGCGCGCGCGTGGGCTTGAGCAGCCCCACCAGGTTTGATCAAATCTGCTCTGACTAGCTGGTAAGGGCTGGTCCTGACCAACGGCAAACTTGAGCTGTCCAACTTTGCAAGCTCCAGCGGTGCTAGGGGCACTGACGACTTTGATTCTTGTTCCAGAGCGCGCAGCTCGCTGTAATTCAGCTCAGATCAGCTCTTGTTCTTGCCCTTGCCAGAACCTTTCCCACCAGGCTTTGCCAAGTCGCATTGGGAGCTGGGATGATTTTTCAAGCAGTACTGGCGTACATGGGCGCGAAGGTCCTTGCAAGGATCTTCGCATTCTCCTCCCTTGCCTTTTGCAAATCGAAAACAGATTTCTCGGCCTTCGGCTGTGGTGACGTACTGCTTTCTCCAACTCAGCGGGTGGTCTTCCTTCTTGTTGCTTTCTTTCTTCTTGGCCTGCCTCGGCCTTGCATCTGGCTGAGACGGAGAAGAAACCACCGGCTCTCTTGAAGAAGCTCGCTTCGGCCTCTTCTTTGGACTGCTGAAGTTTGTGCCAATGCTCAACGCTTCCTGCGCCGGTTCTGTCATCCCGACGCTCTGCGCTGTATCCGCTGACATTCTCTTTCCTCCCCCGGCGATGAAGAAGATAGCTGGGCTGATCACATGCTCGTCCCAGAAGTCCTTGTTGCGGGCCGCGTGGGTGAACACGCCAATCCACGGCTGCAGTGGATTGAAATCCAAGCCCATCGGCAGACGATTTTCTGCAGGTGCCTTCGTCAATTGACGGCGGTACCTTTCGAACATCTCCGAGCGACATTTGTCTCCTGCTTTCATGGCTTCTGGGATAGTCCATGTTCAGCTTTGCCACCTGCTCGAAATACTCTTCTAAACAAGCTTGCGTCACAACGCGCAGGGGGGTTCAACCTGCGCCAGCTGGATATCGGAGCATCGACAGGATGGTGCGGAAGACCTTCCAGCAGGACTGCCAAGCCTCGAACGAGGGAGGTCCAGGCACGTCCAAGGCCTTGAACGTCCCATCCTGCTGAAGGACCCATGATCTTGTCTTCAGCTGTTTCTGCATTGTTCTCCCGTAAGGGGTCAGGATGCTGAAACCAATCTGAAATCCGCATACGGGCTTTCGCCCCGTTTCACAATCCTGTCCCTCAGCCTCAGAGCGGAATAAATCTGTTCTCCTGTTGGCTCGCCTTCGTCTGCCCGCTCGGCTCCAGTCATCTCGATGTGGTTTAAAGGCGCTTGATCGAGCTCTGTCCTGCTCATCAAGGAAACTTCTGAATCGTCCATCTGATCGGTAACTGAACTCACCTTGGTTCTCTTTCCAGCGGCAGGCCCGGCTGGTGCGGCAGCAGCTCGGGTTGCTGGTGCGGGCATCGGATCGGCCAGGGGGTCGACATCCGCCATGTTGAGAGTTTGCCGGGCTACCCTCCACATATAGGCAATGTGAGTAGTCTCCATTGCATGCAACTCTCGTGCGGGAGTGCCCAACCGGACGGTCCGCAAAGTTGAGCGGAGCAAGGACATAGGCAACATAGCAAACAAAGTAGCATCTGCAACCCCTCCTAATGCTTGATCCACTGCTTGCCAGGTTTGCAACTCGCATCTGCACAATTGGCGAATGTGTCCCAGGTGTCCAAGGTGGCCAAAGTGGCCTGATTTGGCAAACCATACCCGGCCATGAAGCATTAACCAACTAATGCAGCAAAGAGCGAAGCCCCAATGCATGGATCACTTAGGGGGGCCCTGGGTGCAGCAAGCACCAGGCGACGCTGGCCCCTCCGCAGCCGCAAAAGATGGAAAGCAGAGACAGAACAAGTGAAGTCTAAACAAAAGGGAGGACAAACTTGAGTCCAAAATGGTAATCGTAGACACAACTGTTTGAACCGACCACCAAGATTTCTTCACTGCGTTTTCACTTTGCAAATGCGTTGCTACACCAAAAAAATAAAATGGTGGAAACAATTGTGTAGCGCCTTCATGCTAGACAGCACAGTCTGTGAACGCGTTGATTCTCGACGTGCTTGTGAAATCATCTGCGATTTGATGTCTTGAAATAGTTTATGTGCGATCTGATGTCCTGCGATGTCCCCTTCTCTCATTATAGCTCAGGTATGTGTCATCACATGTCATGTCCCTGGTTCTCCCTCTCTCCCTCTCTCACTCTCTCCCTTTCTCTCTCCCTCCCTCTCGCCTACTCTCTCTCTCCCGCACACACTCTCTCTCACTCACTCTCTCTCTCTCTCTCTCTCTCTCTCCCTCTCTCTCTCTCTCTCTCTCTCTCTCTCTCGCTCTCGCTCTCTCTCTCTCTCTGTCTCTCTCTCTCTCTCTCTGTCTCCGCCTCTCTATATAGTGAAACGTCTAAGTATTGGCATGGGTTCGGCATGCCGGGAGGTTGTAGTATGATGTCAGTTTTGCCCATATAAATTGAGGGGTTGAAGGGTCTGCGTGGGCCAGTGCTTGCCCAGCTGACTGGCTGAAAAACAAACAAAAAATATATCGTGGAAGAATGTTGCTGTTAAAGGGTATTATGATGGACTGAAGACTAGCCGCGACTAGCTGCCCTTCCCATGCACAACCACGCCAAACAGCAAAAGTTTCCCATCCAAAGCGAATACTTCATTGGGGCACATTGGGGCGATGATCAAACCCACAGCCCCACACCTCATGTCGATTGATCTTCTCTGCATCTCGCAAGGAATCCCGCAAGCATTCTGCTAGATGTGGAGGTGCTTCTGCCAGCCTTGCCATGGTTGGAAGGTGTTGGAGTGGCTTGGTTGCGACGCCTTGACACACCATGACACGACCGGCGCTGCCCTGGGCTCAGAATCCATTCTGCTATCCTTTGAGCAGGACCCTGGAGACACAGCTGCACTTGGCTTCGCCACCACGCCACGTGGTAGCATTTCCCTTTTCAAGGTGTGCATATGGAACATGAAATCCACATCACACCTAAACATTGCCCGTACTGCTTGACATGCCCAGAAGCAGCAGTTCCAAGAGGGGCAGCACGACAACCAAGGCCTCCAGACCGGGCCAATGAGTCGAATTGAGCTGAAGCGAAGCAATGTCTTTGATTGGTGAAAAAATGGAGGCAAGTCGTAGCGTGGAGGTTTAGTTAGCACTCAGGTGTGCTAGATCCCCCTGTTTTGACACACGAATTTTCACCCAGCATCACCCAGCGAACTCAGCCAAAATCCAGCTGTGCAACAAAAAGTTTATGAAGTGAGACAAATGTCCACGACTGTCTTATCACCGGTCTAGCATCCAGGAACTCTTTTCGCTGTGAGGGCCCAATGGGATCAGTATTTAAGTTGGGTGCCCCGGTGATACGAGGTGTGTCAAATCAGCACGAACACCTACAGTTGGGACCCTGACCTCGCAGGCAACTGCTAGGAAAATAGCATTCTCCTCCGGATCATGAGTCAAACGTGTGAAACATGAGCCGGACAGGCCGAACCCTTTGGCATATTTTGGCACTGGGCGAACTAGATTTTTCGGGTTTTCATGGTGTATGTGTGTGTGTACGCCGTTGAAGCTGTTCCAGCCAGAACAAATATGCATAAAAATGTTACTCGACTCGTTTGAAATTTCCCGCTCCGAAAGATCCAAGCAAGTGATCTGGTCCAACTCACATCGCTCCAAAGGCATTGAGCACAAGACCTGCTAGCTGCATAGGCACATTGGGGAAGTCATTGGAGACCTTTCACACAGCCAAACACCCGTCACAAGTTGGAATGGAACTGATTGCTCAAAATTCCAAAAGGTGTATCATGAAGTATTTTGTGCATGTTTTTCCTCTCCAAGCGATTAGCAATTCAGAATACCGCAATAGAATACCAGAAGTGCCTCACAAGGCGGCGGCGAAAGCTTCCAAGAAACTATCGGACCGGTGAGTTGTTGTGATGCATGGATGGCAGAGCGAACCCACTAATGGATTGAAAGGTGGTTGACGCTTTGGCTCTGGCTCTGGTTCGAGTTCTCCCTCTCTCTCTCCCTCTCTTTCTCTCTCTCCCTCTCTTTCTCTCTCTCTCTCCCTCTCTCTCTCTCTCTCTCTCTCTCTCTCGCTCTCTCTCTCTCTCTCTCTCTCTCTCTTCTCTCTCTGTCTCTGTCTCTGTCTCTGTCTCTGTCTCTTTCTTTCTCTGTCTCGGTCTCTCTCTCTCTCTCTTTCTCTCTTTCTTTCTTTCTTTCTTTCTTTCTTTTCTTTTCTTTCTTTCTTTCTTTCTTTCTTTCTTTCTTTTGTTCTTTCGTTCGTTCTTTCGTTCTTTCGTTCTTTCGTTCTTTCGTTCTTTCGTTCTTTCGTTCTTTCGTTCTTTCGTTCTTTCTTTCTTTCTTTCTTTCTGTCTTTCTTGCTTTCTTTCTTTCTGTCTTTCTGTCTTTCTTTCTGTCTTTCTGTCTTTTTTTCTTTCTTTCTTTCTTTCTTTCTTTCTTTCTCTCTCTCTCTCTCTCTCTCTCTCTCCCTCTCTCTCTCCCTATCTATCTATCTATCTATCTATCTACCTAGTCGAACCCACCAATCCATCTAGCCATCTAAACACCTATCCATCTATCAATCTATCGATCTATCGATTGATCTATCTATCCATCCATCGATCGATCTATCTGCCTATCTTTCTTCCCTATCTATCTTATCTATCAATCCATCCATCTATGCATCCATCCACTTATCTATCTGTCTACCTATCTACCTACCTACCTATCTGCCTCTACCTATTTACCTATCCATCTATCATCTATCTACCTATCTATCTACCTATCTGTCTATCTGATAGTCTATCTATCTGAATATCTGGCTATCTGACTATCTGACTACCTGTCTATCTTGTTATATATCGATCATCTTATCTTCTATTTTCTTATCTATCTATCTTCTTATCTATCTATATCTATTCTTATCTATCTTCTGCCCTACCTTTCTTCTTATCTTTCTAATTTATTATCTACCTATCTTCTTCTCTACAGTATCTATCTTCTTATCTACCTTGATCTATCTATCTGTCTGTCTGCCTGTCTATCTGTCTATCTATCTATCTAACTATTTATTTGTCTATCTATCTTTCTTTCTTTCCATCTATCTATCTATGTTTCATGTTTCACATTTCTATGTATCTATCTGTCTGTGATCTGTCTATCTATCTGGCCATCTGTCTATCTGACTACCTGACTGGCTGAAAAGAGGTACCTTACATTTCGGATATTTTTAAGATAAAGGCTGTCCCAATGGGAAAAACCTAGGTCCCAACATATCAACATAAAACCCAACAAAAGGCCAAAAACCTAAGGCACTACAAAAGCACCTTTTTCTTGTTCCCCACGACCCCGCTCCCACACCATGGAGAAACCGAGCTTTGTCACTCCACAGTCTAGGCCCACCTCCACCCCGGAGTACTGACAGCTTCAGCAGGGTTCCGGAGAAGGTTCCGGAGAAGGTGGAGAAGGTTCCGGGTGTCTTTGGTGCAGGGTTTTTTGGAGAAGGCTCCAGAGAAGGTTCCAGAAAGCCTTGGTGCAAAGCCAAGTCAGGTTCAACGGGTTCCGTAGAAGGTTCCGGAGAAGGCTTGCAAGAGGCTTTGGTGCAGAGCCATGTCAGGTGGAGAAGGTTGCAGGGAAGGTCTGCAGGAGGCTGGTGCAGAGCCAGGTCAGTTCAACAGGGTCAAGTTCAACAGGGTTCCGGAGAAGGTTCCAGTGACCCACAAGCCAAACTGCTAACTATGCAATAGCAAAGCGTGATGACAAATTCTCTTCGAGAAAGGCCGGACAAGGGCTATGCAAATAACCACATGCCACAGCAGCCTGCCAGGGCCAAGAAAAAAAGTGGCAGCAAAACTGGCTGCCCTACGCACCAGTATGGCTGCATGCAAGGGGCCCTCACCCCTCTTGCTGCATCCGCCGCGAAGGGCAAAGTGGTGTCGAGGGACCTGACTATGCACCAAAGCGTCCCACACATTATCCGGAACCTTCTCCGGAACCCTGCTGAACCTGACCTGGCTCGGGACCAAAGCCTCCCAGGCCTTCTCCGGAACCTTCTGCGGAACCCGTTGAACCTGACTTGGCTTTGCACCAAGGCTTCCTGGAACCTTCTCCGGAACCTTCTCCGGAACCTTCTCCGGAACCTTCTCCGGAACCTTGTTGAACCTGTTCTCCGCAACCTTCTCCGGAACCCTGTTGAACCTGACCTGGCTCTGCACTCAAGCCTCCCGGAACCTTCTCCGGAACTTTGCTGAACTTGACCCGGCGCCTGCACCAGCGCACACCGGAGCTATTACGGGCTGAAGACCCCATTAGCTTACGCTGTTGGAGAAAAATTTATCGAATCATCATGGTTGCTCTAGATTTGTTTGACACAAGGTACACAAGGAAAAGTCTTGACCCACGGCCCTAAGGTTTTCACTCCAAAGTCTGCGCCCACCTCCACCCCGGAGTGCTGACAGCTTCTGACTTCAACCCAACTTGAATCTACAACCAAGATCTTTCAACATCTCTCAAGCATCCTGTTCAAAATCTTCCTTCATGTTTGTGATGTGAGAAATATGTGTGATTTCTAATCTTGCATCATCATCATCATCATCATCATCATCTGGGTCGAAAACCTGGGCACAACATGTTGGACTAGTTGTCCTCTAAAGGCGAAAAACCTGGGTCACCACAATACCATGAATTTCTATAATCACCATGTTCCCGGGCTAAAAACCTAGAACTTAGAACCCTAAGATATAAGATAAAAATGTACACAAAGGCTTAAAACCTGGGGCACTAGATATCACATATGTATTGATATAAAGCTGGATAGGTTCTTCGCCCTTGTCATTGGGCAAAAATCATAGGGCTTCGGCTTCGGGCTATGGTTTTCAGCCAGGGACCCTCAACGGGGATGTCTTTCTGTCTTTCTATCTGCTTATCATCGTTTCTCTATCTATCTTTCTGTCTATCTACCTGAAAGGAAGCAATTGCATGTCCAAATCGAAGCAATTCTGCGAGACATCCGAAAAAATGGAACTTGACAATGTCAAAAACGAAGCAATTCTGCGAGACTTCCTCAATTTTCGAAGTTGACAACGTCAAAAAACGAAACAATTCTGCGAGACTTCCTTCAAAAATGGAAAGTTGAGTGCAGAGCTGACGGCCTCGTACCAATGCGATTCGCATTTTTTTCATTCCATCGGTCTAAAACAGCGAGCCTGCCGCGAAAAAGTGAGGCCAGGTCATACGAAGTGCTGCACCTGTCACGCAACATGATCTTAGCAAACCTGAAGGTCTGATGCTCCAAAATGCCACCCCTCTCAGGAAATCAGCACCCTGACCTCCTAACATCTCTGATCAAAATGCCTATTGTACTGCACTTGCCACGCGAAAAGCATCTTTGCAGAAATCCTTCAAATGTTCCACGCCTGCCATCGTTTTTGAAAATGCTGCAAAACCCACATGTTTGACTCAAATTTGACAAGGTGCAGAATCCATGGTGCCTGTCACACAAAGTTGCGCTTCGACTCCAAAAGTGTCCGAACATGGTGTGCTCTTCACATTTGCTTTCGAAATGTGCTTCACGCCACAACGCATGCACTTTTTCGACATCTCAGCCTCCAAAAGTGGTCCGACCGAACATGCGGTGTTTTTACCATGGTGCCTTCGAAATGTGCTTCGCACCATAACCGCGTGCACTTGTTCAACAACGTTCAACATCTAAACTTCCAAAAGTGCTCCATCATGCTCCGACAATGCTGTGTTTTTTGCATTTTGGCTTCGCAACGTGCTTCGCGTATCTTCGCGCCACAACGCCGTACACTTTTTCAAAAACTGAACTTCCAAAAGTGCTCCGAGAATGGTGTATTTTGCGCGTTTTGACTTCGAGAGGTGCTTCGCGCCACAATGGAGTGCACTTTTCCACATCTCAGCTTCCAAGAGTGCTCCGCCCCTCAGATGTTTTGACCGTTTTACTTCCAAATCTGCTTCGCGCATCTTCGCGCCAAAGTGGCATGCAATTCTTCATCTCACGTCTGCCAGGATGGCTCCGCACCCGCCGCTTTAGCAAACCTACTTTTCGACCCTCCGGAGCTACAAATCATTGGAAAAACAGTGTGTTTCGCGACTTTCCTACCTTTTCATGCACCTTCATCTTCTTTGATCTTCTTTCTTCTTCCTTTCTCTTCTCTGACTCTTCCCACATCTGCTTTTCCATCTGTCCATATTGTCGGAAGCTTGACTTCTAAACCTCCTTCGACAATAATATATGAAGAAAATTGAAGTAATTCATATCATACACTAGTAATCATATGCTGAAAATTTCTGGACGTTCACCAACATAGACCGTTGGAGTGTTTGGGCCAAATCATGGCTATCCCTGGGGATCGTCAAGAATGTAGTCAGGTATATTTCAGCAACTAGCCGAAAGGAAAAATCTACTGTAATTCTGACAGCATATAATTAGCAGCCATACATTTTAATTTGGATGTGTGTGCAATAAACATACATAAACATACATAATCATACATAAACATACACAAAATCCTGTCAACAGCTGTCAACTTGCAATGCCACAGTTGCTATTTTGGCCTCTCTCTCTTCGCCCTCAGAGAGGTCGCCATAGAAGACCAGGCGAGCCAGGAGCCGAGCATCGCTGAAGGCAACGACTAACCTCAGCTCGACTCGAGCGGGGTTTCCATAGGGGTACCCCAATAGCTGGATGCTTGTACAATGGAAAATCCATGAAAATCCATCTATAAACCATCTATAACCATTATAAACGAATTTTTGGGGGGTACCCCCAGATCCCCCAGTTTAGGAAACATTAGGACGAAACCTTCAGCTGATCTCAGCTGCATAGCACTACCAACATGGATGGCGAATGAAGAGCATGACACACACTGATTTTTTCGAATCCGCATGGTGGAAACATGTAAACATAATAATCCATCACGTGACGACTCTATCATCCCACTTTATGCAAGATTTAGAAGTTACGTTGAATGATGCATGAAAATGGATTGGGGTATTGTGTACTGCTCTGATTCATCAAGCATTTGATCGGTCACATCTCCAGCTCTAGTTGCCCTTGGCCATGCAGCTTGGCCAGCCAAGCCACACCTCATAGGCGTCACAGCACTCCACGGCTGTGAAAAGTACCTCCTCCTTGCGGTCGTCGCTCCTGGACATGGACCACTGTGGTCGCGTTGGTGCAACCTGAGAGCATGTCATGACCATTGAATTCATGTCACTGTCAAGCATTCTTGAAGTATTCACCTGATTGACATTCATGTACCTATGATTGCCCATGTCAATAATGCTGGGAAAATGAGAGCAAACCCAACATCGATGGGATGCTTTGGCAAACATGGGGTCGTCAACCCAAGCACTCCTTAAAACACTAGCGACGGTGCAAAGTTCCAGCATTCCATCAATCACCAGCACCGTAGCACTGCATGCTACTGCCAAGCTGTGGCTTGACAAATCATCTCTCAGGAGTATCCAAAATGGCTCAAACTGTTCAATTCAAAGGGATGGCAGAAACATGCGGCAATCACCCAGTGTTCTTCCAACTCTTGGCTCATTTGGGGTTAAAAGTCAACATCCATTTTCATGTCTGTTTCATCTGCTTTGATTTGTCGGGCCTTTGGGCTCTCTGCCCCGCTTGAACCACAGTTCCTGCCTCGAACACATATGAGGTAGCTCTACCTTGTCCCTCGTCTTCTCCATGAAGCGATAACAGCTGCTAAAGGCATGATCAATGCAACAAGTAATTAATAGTCATTGTCATTGTGTTGTTATGTAATTAGGTAACTCAACGCCCATTCAGACTACAGCTACCACTAAGACAAAGATTTTATATAAACCCGATTCTGCACAGGTTGCAAGCATCTCTTTTGAGGATTTGCATGTCAGTGGTGACGACTCAGCAAATGATGCCCATAACATATATCACTCTCACACAGAATATCTCGATATATCTCGTAGAAGAACATGTCACATGTGTAGTGGGCCAGCGTTTGGAGCTATCTGGGTGGCTCCCACACGTGAAAGCTGCCGATCTGCATCATCTCGCTTGGCCCGCAAATCCTGAGGAAGTTGGATATGTTGGATACAAGTTGACCTCAATTCTGGCCGCTCAGAAGGCCTGGAACTCCTGGTCTCGCCCTGAAATCTCTTCTTTGAGAGCGGCCTGGCTTTGCAACCAGTCTCTTGGCTGAACGGCAGAGATCCATCAAGAACCTGGTGTTCCTGCATGGAAGACAATAAAAGCAAATCAAATTTGAGACCCACCGACCCTGGATTGATCTGGATCGCAGCCTCCTCTTGTTGCAACCCTTCCTTTTGTCGTTCCAATTCCTTGCCCAACTGTTCAGCGGGGGATGCAATGATGCATAGCAAATAGACAAATAAAAAAGGACTAAAAAATGAGCGCGGGAGTCTGCAAACTAAGTCTTGAATGGCATGCTGTATCTTCACCACAGCGCGGCAAGAATGCCAAAGGATGTCAAGAACCCCTGGAACGGTGTCACTCAAAGTCCTGCAACTGGAGTTTGGACTCCACCAAGCTGGCCTGCACTATGCTGAACTCGATCTGAACCCAGTTTTTCCAAATCTCTCAGGGACCAAAAATAGTGATACCCATGAGATGCAGGGAGTCAGCTCATCTCCGAATCGAGGGCAAAAACTTGAGATGATTGTCTCAAATTGTGGAAGTTGCCAAACTCATATCCCCGCGCTTACTACCTTCCAAAAAATGTGAGCACTTCCCGGTTTCTTTTGGCAGCTTGGAGTCACAGTTCAAAGATTCTGGGTCCTCGAGTTCTGAGACACCAGCTTCTATCAGACATTGATCCACGCTCGGAAAAGCTAGTAATTCTGGTATAAATGGCTGCATATGCCTCATTCATATCTATATATATCTCTCTCTCTCTATCTATCTATCTATATGACATAGATTCATAGATGAGCTGCAGGTGGATCATCAACTGGGGTGCTAAAATTTAATCAACAAATGGGAGATTGCCTGGACACAGTCCACTGGTGGTGGCAGGTCCAGCTGAAGCGCAATGCGCCCAAAATCCGACGTCATCATGGACATCTTGGAGATGTGGAAATCGCTCCAAGGAGACATGAAGAAAACGCATCTAATTGTAAGCATGCACCATGACGATATAATTAAGGATCGATATTAAGGATCGATATACAGTTGTTTGGTCATTTATGTATTCGCATATTTGTTCGTTTATGAACATTCCGATGGGGTGACAAACGCGCTAGCAGCTGTTCAATTTGTTGCTAAAAATATCTTAAAATGGCTCTATCGCCACAACGCCGCTCACGGCCGTTCAAGTTTGTTTCTCTTAATGGGTGTCAAGGGTCCCCGTGTTTTTCATGCGTCGAAATCCAGATGTATTGCATTTTTCGGGACATGTGTTTGATCAGGCGAGGCTTTTTTGTCTTTCACTTCAGCCGTTTGCTGAGTGACTTTCCCGTGAAACCCAGCATGTCAGAACATTCGACCACCTCTACTGCCACACAATTTATTCACACTCTGATTGCTTGCAGCAGTTTTGGATTGAATCCCGTTCACATCCTTTCACCCTTGTGCCAAGAGCCTAGCATAGAGAGCGTCTTCGAAGTTGCTTCAGAACTTTAGGAGGGAAGTTGCTTGAAAACGTCAAGGGCCTAGCATCAAGAGCGTCTTGCAAGTTACTTGAGAAAGCCAAGAGCGTAGCATCAAGAATGTCTTGCGAGTTACAGTACCTGAGGAAGTTAGGAGCGTAGCTTCAAAAGCGTCTCGCGAAGTTACTTGAGAAAGTCAAGAGCGTAGCAACTAGAGATATCTAGAGTGTCTACAGAGTTACTTGCAAGAGCGTAGCATAAAGAGTGTCTTGCAAGTTACCTGAGAAAAATACTGTGGGAGCGTAGCATCAAGAATGTCTTGAGAGTTACTTGAGAAAGTTAAGATCGTAGTATCAAAAGCTTCTTGCCAGTTGCTTGAGAAGTCAAGAGAGTAGCATCAAGAGTGTCTTGGAAGTTACATGAGAACGTTTGGAGCATAGCATCAAAAGCGTGTCGAAAGAACGCAAAGCAACTGAACTTTATTAGACCCCCGGCCCCACCCCACTGCAAATGAACAACATACACTAGCATCAACGCCATGTGCGATCCAACATGATGAGAAGCGCTGCAAACGGTAGCGCAGTTTTCACCCCTCTAGCATAAGCGATACAAACACGCACATGCATCCTTTCATTTCAAATAGTTTCTGCTTATGTTTGTGTTGATGCGTGTGTGTGCACAATCTGATGCTGCGCGCTTTTTCTTGAAATGTCTGAACGAATTAATTTGAAGATCACTTTAGTGCACGTGCATATTGTGCACAGTGTAGAACACATGGTCCGGTCCCAATATGTCCCAATTATGTCCCAGTTCATGTGGCTTGAATCTCCCATGCCTGCCCCATCTTTTCCTATGTCACTTCCACAGCTCCAGGAAACCCAATGCGTCTATGGATGTCAAGCTCCACTTGACATCAATAAAAGTGCGGGGATAGCTGGTGTAGCCGCAACTGCGCAAGACAGTAACGAACAAATGAGTTCAGGCAACCAAGTGACAATCGTTCAGGCAGCATGAAAAGACTTCCACACTATCCTCAATCAATAGGGAAAAAACATGAAAAAACTTAGTTCGTTGGTTGGTTAAACTCTGAACTTCAGAATGCCACAGAAATTGAGCAAGTGACCTTAATGGCCAGTTCTGATGTGCAAAATATCCAGTGCCATGAGTTTTTGGGAGAGCCTGTGGATTAAAGCTTTCAACAATGACTTCTGTATCAACCATTGTGGTCAAGAATTCTTAGCTACGTTGGACATGTGAGTTGAAAAGCAGCCCGGCTCGAGCATGCTCGCCTGGCTGATCGAATGACATGATCCGCTTGCCATGACCTATATACAGTTGGAAAATTGGGGGCATGTGCCCCCATGAAATGTGCCTCACTTGGTCAAAAAGAACTTTGAATTTGAAAGAATGAAAAGAGCTAAAGCATAATTGTGGACCTTGCTCCGCACTCTCAACAGCTCCTCATACGTCGTACGTATCATAAAAACATTTTGGACTAATAGACTGCTACAGGCCACAAAATATTTATCGTAGTATGTGTAATGTTAGTTTCCGATTAGTAAAATCCCTCAATAATATGAAATTTTCGGGCTGAACCTCATTTTTCTGTTGTATTCGTTTTCAATTGCACCCCTTTGCTTTTAGTATTTGGTCATGTTTTTGGCCATGTATCTATGTATGCATGTATGCATGTATCTATATATGCATGTATCTATGTATGTATCTATGTGTGTAGCTATATATGTATCTATGTATGTATCTATATATGTATCTATGTATGTACCTATGTGTGTATCTATGTATGTATCTATGTGTGTATCTATGTATGTATCTATGCATGTATCTATATATGTATCTATGTATGTATCTATGTATGTATCTATGTATGTATCTATGCATGCATGCATGTATCTATGTATCTATGTATCTATGTATCTATGTATCTATGTACCTATGTATCTATGTATCTAATCTATGTATGTGTCTATGTATCTATGTACCTATGTATCTATGTATCTACGTACCTATGTATCTATTTATCTATGTATCTATGTATCTATGTATCTATGTATCTAATCTATGCATGTGTCTATGTGTCTATGTGTCTATGTATCTATGTATCTATGTATCTATGTATCTATGTATCTATGTATCTATGTATCTATGTATGTATGGAATTGAAATGAATTGACCTGAACCTGTGTCAAACCCCCTTTGAAACTAAATCCTTAAAAAAATCCAATTGCGGGGTAGCTGTGCATTATTGCGCCGGGGGGGGGCGCCCCCCTTATTAATCCGAAGTTAAGATTAAGAAGCATGGTGAGTGCATGGAACTGCTGCGTCGACACCTTCCAAGAGTCCACTCCGGCTTTGGGGAGTGGCCCCTTGCGGGGTGCATTGAGCTGTAGCCACTAGCAGCCAGCAGCTAGAAAGCCTTCATGGGAGGCTCTTCAAAATGGTGGGAATAAAGCCTCGGCAGCGGACGCTGGGCCCATGGGGTATGTCGCAGGATATCCCATGGCGTGCCCCCCTTCACATCATGCGATCAGCAGGGATCCAAGGCGCATAGTCTCGTAGGATGGGTATGGATACAGATCCGCATCCATCAAACCTCAGCTGCCAAACATATGCCAAACCAACCATTCCTTTAAGATTTATATAAGTCTCTGTCTCACTTGTCTTCTGTCACTGCTGGCACACTCTCCTTACAATCACAACACCATTTGGGTGTTTGAAGATGTTTGGAGTCCTCAAATGCTAAGAATGCTTGAGTAAGGCTTGGCCTGGTTGGCCTATATAGTGATAGCTGCAGCTCAGCAGCCCTCTGCCCTATCCACGGTGCCTCGCACCTTCTCCATCTGAGGCTTCAGGACGTCACAAAGGAAGGTGGCTTCCTCCAGTGCCGATGGGAGGACAACCAATTCTCCCAGCGACGATGAGCCACACAAATGTCCACAGTTTCCAAGTTCCAACATCTTAGGCATGGAAGATCATGGAAGATGGGCGAAGGAATACTTAAAGGAGGTACGGTATGTACAGAATATATATATATACTTATATACTTATATGTTATATTAATATTCATATATATATATATACATTGATTATATTGTAAAATTGGAAAACAAAATCTCACCGTCTCACCTACAGATTGAAATCTTTAGGGCATCAGCGCCTGCCAGTTTGAAATGGCTGGAGACCCCATGCTGCCCTGATTCCCATGGGGCCCCATGGGGTCCCATGGTCCTTCTCTAAGATCTCTACGGTATCTGCGTGATTTGCAAGCTGTGTTTTCAACTTGGTTGTTTCTGTCAGGATCGCTTCGTAAGCAGCTTTTCCTCAGTTGAAAGCTGTTGAAAGCCTGCACCAATCTACACCACCCCATCATAAATGGACTAAGCCATGCAGTAAGCAGCTCACAAATTCACAAAATGGAAGTTGCCTCAAATGTAACGACAAGAATCTAGTGTCAGCAAACTTCTTGTTCACAAAGGGGGTCTTCTTCAAGTCCTGCCCATCGCAGTCCATCATGTCCATCAGCAGCAGCATCAATCAGCCATCACGTGATATCACGTAGTGTATATAATTCAATTGTGTATAACATATAATATGTGAACAAATGAATCCTTGTTCTGGATGTAGTTATCAATTGCGATACCTGTTATGCCAGTATTGCCGGACACTGATGGTGCATGGCAAGCGCAGCTCGGACCCTTTTCCTCGCACACGG
>Ga0126342_10007696_pt1 | contig 19272 bp, 18 predicted proteins | sample Cyp1metagenome_FD_92528 | JGI IMG/M metagenome (GOLD analysis project Ga0126342, IMG submission 92528) | Coral microbial communities from Lord Howe Island, Old Settlement Bay, Australia - Cyphastrea 1 metagenome | ecosystem: Host-associated > Invertebrates > Cnidaria > Coral ... | reverse complement strand
CGTCATCGTCATCGTCATCGTCATCGTCATCGTCATCGTCATCGTCATCATCATCATCATCATCATCGTCGTCGTCGTCGTCATCGTCATCGTCATCGTCATCCTCAGCCTCATCCTCATCATCACCATCACCATCACCATCAGCATCATCATCGTCATCATCATCTTCATCATCATCATCATCATCATCATCGCCATCGTCATCATCATCATCACCATCATCATCATCATCGTCATCGTCATCGTCATCGTCATCGTCATCGTCATCGTCATCGTCACCGTCACCGTCACCGTCACTGTCACCGTCACCGTCACCGTCACCGTCACCATCGTCATCACCACCATCGTCATCACCACCATCGTCATCACCACCATCGTCATCACCACCGTTGCCACCACCGTCATCACCACCATGATCATCCTGACGATCCCCAGCTAACAAACACTAGGACAACCTTGTTTGCAAAGATGCAAAACTGGCATTATGTCTTTCATGTCCTGCCAAAAGGCGGCAAGGTATTGTGTAACAGGTCTTGACCAAAGATTTGTTCTTTTAAACACTTTAAACACTGTTCGGAGAAGACCAGCCATCGCATACGTTGCCGAGACTTCCCTCCTTTTTTTCATACTAGCGCTAGGGTCAAGTCGTATCAGCCTGTTAAAGGTCGTATCGGGAGGCCGTGCGCCTGTGCACCTGGAAAAAATTCAATTTTGGCATCACCACAACTTTCAAGAAGTGTCACAATTCATTGTTTTGGAACCGTGCACCTGGAAAAAGTTCAATTTTTGTATGTTATTTGATCATTCTTTGGCGGCCTTGATGCACATCGCGCCAGCCATAGATTTGGCTGCGGGAAACAAGGGGCCCCTAATAAGGCCCTAATATCCCTATATCATAGCCCTGCCAAAAGGATTTGCTCCAACTAACCCATTTGCATTGCAAGAGGTTTGAGGCTGTACCAATAAGGGGTTGGTTTGGTCACGCGAAGCAGGACACCAATATAATATATCCATGTCCATGCCAATAGGATTGGCTGCCAAAGAATAGTTTGTATTGACTTGTGCCTTTCAAAATCATCACTTTGCACAATGCTTCGGCTACTTAAAACGAAATCTCCAATTACAGATGAAACAGGCTGTGCCATGGTGTCTCTTCTTCCCTGATGTGACTTTCCACTTTCCACTACCTGATGTGACTTTTCTGTATCGCCGCTGTGACATGGGGATGTTGTGACTTTTCCCCGCCTGTGACTTAAGTACGGTGTTTGTATTACAATTTATGCTGAATCATTCATACCCTCTACTTCTCCAGGATACAAAACTTGTACTTATACTTCAATCCCCTGATCCAGCAGAATCTACTTTTCGTCCACCGCAGTCCGCTCAATTTTTGTCCATGGAACCAGTGACTGAAACCAGTCCTGTGACTCCGGAACATGATGCTGGCTCAAAATATCAAGGGACACGTATTTGGGTGAGGTTTTTAGTATGGAGTGATCAAATTTTAGGGCACATATTTTTGACCCATACCCATTCGTCCTGATGTTCTCAAATCAGACCTATTCAGGTGCTCAAAGCTCCTTGTTACCTCGTAGCAAGAGGCTGGGGGCAGAAAGCCGAAATATGTCAGATTGTGGATCTGCGTGGCAAACTATTGACTTCGTTTCTGTTGAATGTGCAAAAAAAACAAGTTGTCAAGGACAAATCCTTTAGAATCGCCGCCGGAAACGTGTCTGCGTATTTGCTTATCTCCTACGCAAGCCGACTGGCCAAGACTGGGCTCCGCAGGCCTTTCGTCATGTAGTCGAGCAGCAACTATTTTCGTCCCTTGAGCGGGAAGTGAAAATGCCTGGGGATGGGGAATGTACATTGAGATTATCTGAAATGGGTTAGCTTCATTGAACACCTTGACATGCAAGTTAGTTTACTTGCCCGAATGGGAACTGATAGTGCTGCCTTCCCGTTTGCCCAAGAGATCGCCATCCCATTTTCATAACGAGCAAACAACCAAATTCATGAACAACGCATGCCAGTCCTTCAGCAAAAACAATGGGTTGCTGAGGTTGGATTGCGACCTGACTCAACCTCATTGCGCAGCCAGTGTGATGCAATCTAACGGTGTCTCAGATGTTGGATTTTTTCTTTAGAGATTTTTAGAGGCCTACATTACAATTTCCATATATTTCTACTTTTGTGATATTGAACCTGGCAGATCTTCTGGCAGGAAAACTTTGGTTCGTTGTTCTTTACCTTTCTTATCTTATCTGAGACGTGTTTTTGTTGCCGATTTTGGAGGTGCACCTAGTCCCCTTGTCACCTCTTCCTGAGTTTCTCGGGACAAGGATATTATACATATATAATCGTAATATATATATAAACCACTTCAAAACAGCGACATTCAACACACCTGACCAAAGGCTAGTGATAGACGACTTGTTGCCCATCTCTTGTAATTTACCCACATTCAGGATCATTGAAGCAAGCCCAAATGCACATGATTACCAACAAATTTTAGCTGGAAGAGTGGTGCAAGGTGATTTCCTTCAAAGGACAAAGTCCTCTGGGGCCTCACCCTAGTGGGATGTGAGTCCTCTACTCTTAGCAGACAGCTTGGACAGCTTAACCAACGTGTTTCATAACGTGTAGGAAATATATTCAAACTTGACGTGCAGCACAGTGCCACACTGTTGGCGAGTCTCCTTCGCAAACCATGGCGATTTCATGGAGAGCAAACTATTCTATTGGGGTGTGTCTGAAAATGTGGTGTACCCCTAAACCCAATGGTTTTGCTGATCATTATCCCTATTAAATGGCTATTTCATTGGGAATATACCCTATTTTCAGACAAACCCATTGTGCAATCCTTTGCTTGTTTAAATATGGAAGGCTCGGCAATTATGGCAGGAGGACTGCTAGAGTGTTCGGTGCACCACGAAGTGTCGTGCACCAATACACATCAAACAAATTCGTTTTGTGGGTGGTCTTTGCTTGGGGGTGTGAAGATATGCTGAGGCGCCCCCAACAGAGGTGTCACTCAGCTGATGCGATGCTGCTGAAATTCAGCTGAGCTGAGCAGTTCCACAGTTCAGATGTTCGCGGCTCGGGCAGATAGTTATCATTTTGAAGAATCGAGCCATGAAAACCTGGTTTGGCACTAGAAAGTTGATCATTCTTGGGGTGGCAGTTGATCATTAGTATCATTCGTGGTTGTCTTACTATTTCTATTTGTTACTACTAGTGTCAACATTGTTAATTACTCCCTTTAATATTATCATTTTCACTGTCATTGTACAATTATTCCCTTTTATTCCTATGGGGAAACCAGGTTTCCGCTGTTATTTTTTTTGTATGGGGATATTGGGGATGGGATTGCTTGTTTTTTTCTTTTTCGGAAACAGCAGTTAGATCCTTGTGCCGGCTCAGTAGGCAGCCAAGTCGCCAAGTTTCACCGCTTTGGCACATTTCCATTGCTTGTGACTCGCGTGTCTTAAGTGAACAACATTGAGGTTTGGCAGCCAGAAGCAATCAAGAACCCTCATTGGTCACCACAATACGCAAGATCTTGAACCTATTATTTTTGAAGTTTAAGAAAGTTTCGGGTATTATGTTTAATGGTTTAATTTACCCTTATTCGCCTTATTCTTGAAAGTTTAGGGTGACAGGAGCTTTCTGTCACAATGGATTTTCCAATTTGGACCGCAAATGCCATCAGGAATCGGAAACTTGGAGCCTTCATCGCAATAGATGTCATGGGGGGGGGCCACACGCCACAGTCACCCACCTAAGAAGCTGCGAATTCTGTGGATCATTAAAGACAGCTTGAGTCACTGGCAGAAATCGCACGGCAGTTCACGCAGAATCGAGTAGTTCCATATGCCATGGCAGTCAATTCGCGTGGAGATTGACCGGGTACCTATGAGCATACCAAGAGTAGCGGGTGCAATTAGTACCGACACTGGCGATGGTTTGAAATAGCGGCAATAGCGGATTTTCACAGAGGTGGGTGGCATTCACTACCTTCAACACTGATCAAACCTTTTTGATGTTACTTGATCTCCCATTCGCTGACATATATTCAAGCTGCCCAGTCCAGGACTCTTTTCGCAGCCAAACAACATGCAGTTGTTTTCTGATGTTTGGCTTGGTACATCACAATCATAACCCCACACGGCACGCTCGACGCTCGTTGGTACCGGTTTGGTCCTGGATCCACCAAATGGTGCTCCAACCAAAAGGTGGCGTGGCGTTTCGGTGTACCCCAAAGCGGTTTCCCACAGATGGATGATAACTTGGGGTCATGAGAAAGGAGCCCCCATGGAGGTCATAAAAATGAAGTTGCAGACTGCATTGAAAAGAAACTACTACAGTAGTCTGTGGAGAAACAACCAAAATGACATGTGTGCATATAGACCATTATATAGACAGATAATGACAGATACATATACACATTCACATCTACAATTTTAAAAAGAGAACATCAAGATTCTTCAATGATCAACCAATCATGAATTGAACCCTCCTATGGCTGCTTATTATTGGTATTGTTGGTGGTGTATTTAAAGGCTTACGCCTGACAGCCGGGCGCCGGCAGAGAAATGGCCAGACACACTCCCTGGTCGTGCGTACGAGGCGTACATCTACCACTACTACGACTACTAGTACGACGACGACGACTGACGACTACGACGACGACTACTACTACTACGACGACGACTACTACTACGAGTACTACTACGACGACGACGACGACTACTACTACTACTCCTACTACCACTACAACTACCACTACCACTACCACTACTACTACCACGACTACAACAACTATGCGTAGTGGTTCTACGAGTGCCGTTGTTGTCGTTGTTGCTGTTGTTAGTGTTCTTGTTGATGTTGTGGTCGATGGTGGTGCTTATTGTAGTTGTAGTAATAGTTGTAGTAATAGTAGTAGTAGTAGTAGTAGAAGAAGAAGAAGTAGTAGTAGTAGTAGTGGTAGTAGTAGTAGTAGTACTACCAGTAGTACCAGTAGCACCAGTAGTACCAGTAGTAACAGTAGTACCAGTAGTACCAGTAGTACCAGTAGTACCAGTAGTACCAGTAGTACCAGTAGTACCAGTAGTACCGCACAAGGCGGTGGCGGAAGTTTCAAACATAGGAAACCTATAGGAGAGGTTGGCTGTTGTGAATCAGGGATGGCAGAGCGAAGCCACTGATGGACCGAAAGGTGCTTGAGGTCTCCTCTCTTTCTCTCTCTCTTTCTCTGACTATCTACCTACCTCCCTACCTATCTATCTATGTATCTATGTATCTATTTATCTATCGATCTATCTCTCTCTCTCTCTCTTTCTTTCTTTCTTTCTTTCTTTCATCTAATTACCTATCTATCTATCTATCTATCGATCTATCTAAATGCAGCAGCCGGGCCTCCAAACCCGTTGGCCCGCCAGTTCCAAAGACCATGAGAGTGAAGTGGTCGGACGGACGGGGTCATTCGAGACGGCTGGTGGCGCCGAACGTTGCCTTCTGAAGCTGTGAGAAACTAGCTCCAAATCCTGCAGCCGGGTTGGGTGGTGGTGCTTAACGTTGGTTTCTAAAGCTGTTGGAAGCTAGATGCGCTGGGCTTGCCAAAGCCTTTGGTGGATGGCATGAAGCGGCGGACGAAGATCTGTGGTTTTCTTCTGGCGCCTTCCCCCTGCTGATGGCTGGGGATTTTTATTGGGGCCATGAATGTTGGGCTGTTAACCATCTTATGGATTCTTGTGGCCCGAGGAATCTTACTGGTTGAACGAACGATCCAATCCACAACTATTAATAATCACCCCATGTCCCATCATGCCCCCATTCCTTGCTAAGCAGCAGTATGTTATGGTTGGGTTGTTTAAATCATGATAAATTATGACATTATTATCAAACCATCCAACCATTGTTGGTTTGTTGGTTTGTTGGTTGGTTGGTTGGATATGGTACCGCCATGTACCGCCCATTTCAATATTGGCGCGCCATAGGAAGAGGATGTGGAGATGACGGAGGATGCCAAGGAACTCCTCACGAAGATCGGGGTGGAGAGCACCCTGCGGCACCTTGCTGCGACGGCGGTGAAATCATGGCGGTGAAACCATGGGGAAAGTCATGGGAAATCACGGGAAATCATGGGAGGTTATGGGACGTCATGGGGTTTGGGGTGAAGTTGACGAATTTAATCTGTATTTTTTCAATATCATATTTAGATTTAGATGGATAGGGTGACTTCATCAAGCAACTATGACTGTATTTGTAGCCCAACACATTTATTCTGTACAGGGTGACTCCAGGGTGAAACCAGGATGAAAGTGATGAAAGGATGTGAAAGGGATCAACTGATTAACCAATGGGAAACCCATCTTTCTATCTAGTTGGGGACCATGATAAGAACGTTTGGTAAATGGTAACCCTGAACTGCCAAATAATGCCTAATTTCTCTGTCGCTGAGCCTTTGGCACGTAATCTGTGCTTGCTACACTTGGACGATCTTGGACGAGAGGGACTGTGGAAGCACATCACAATATATCAGAATGCCTGGGGGGAGGGAAGACCAGAGAGAAAATTGGGTTTGCCTAGCTGTTTTGTTGGAGGGATTGGAGGAAATTTCACAGCTGGTGTGGATAAGGTATGCCATTCACCTCATCACTTGCTCAAACCTTGTTGCAATGAAGCGCAAGGCACAGAAGGGGTTTCCGAGTTGGTTGAGGGAATGCGGATCAGTCAGTCACGTCCATGTAGCTGTCCGACAGGAAGGGTGTTCGATTGCTGAAACGCAACACGATGCATCATAGCCTTTGTCAAGCTTGCAAAGGCAGATTGAATAGCTTGGCAATGTTTGGCCGAAGCTTTTGGAAGACCAGGGTCTTGGTCTAGCTGGAGATGACCATGAAGGCACCACTCTACCTTGCTAAATCTCTGACTGTGCAAAGGCGCAAGAAGTGGACGTGCCTGACATCCGCAAGGTGGGGAATAGAGGAATAACATGGAATAACTTTGCCATCTTAAGGTTTCTGCTAGGTCTGACAATGGTGCAAGATTTGCATGCGAGTGATATATTCAAAATTATTCAAGATGTACAGGAGCTCGGCTGTTTTGCGTTGTGCCTACAGAAATTGAGCTTCCTGATGCGCTTTTCCATGGTTTTGGGACAGGTCTACTCCCTCTTTGTGGACGTGAAACGAAGTACGCAGTTCCTGATGGAGTGACCTCCAACACTTGACGTATGGGTTCAGTGTGCTCGTTTCTATGCATAGTTGTCCTAACAGCTTTGACATCCATTGCTTGGACTGAGAGAGAGGCTATTTTGAGATGGGGATTCTGTCTAGCAATGTCAGCTTTGGACAGTGTTACCGTCTTCTTGTGAGGTATCAGCAAGAGTTCATGTTCTCCGAAGTGCATGAGGAGGAGGTGGCTCTGTCAGAAGTCATACTGTAGTATCTGTAGTGTGTGTTTAGAGTCTAGAGCATGGAATTCTTCTTCTGGAGAGACTATCATTCTCCATTGTCAAGATTCAGGTAGAGGACCCAGATGGATGACTCAGACATAGTGATTGGATTTGCATCCTCGATTCCAGGATGCTGACATGCCTCAAGCGAAGGCGCGGAAAGGGAACAGATCCAAGCTGCAGGCAATGAGTGCACAAGTAACACGTGCAGAGATCGGTGCAACTCGCATGCAGAGAGTGCCTGGTGCAATGCAGGAAGGCTAGATCCATATTTGACCAGGACTGACTGCCTCCGATTTTGTGTGTTGGCAAGCTCTTTCTCGGTACCACGTGGCACGAAAGACGCGCATGTTTTCAAAGAGACCTTTCAGACTTTTCAGAACTATTAACCCATGACAGTGAAGATCAATGGAAACCATAATTCCAGAATTAGATCATGGGAAATTGTACATGAACCCTTTATTTAAGGGAACCCTTTATATAAGGGTAAAAACCATGCTTTCCCGTAGATTTTCTCAACAAGATCCATTGATCTTAATCTTAGCTGCCTGTTGAAGCAGCTCCGCAACTGCAGGAACCCTGGACCATTTGCATGACTGAGAAACTGTGCATGACGCGCGCAAAAATTTGGAACTAGGATGGCAGCATTGGCTGGGATTGTGTAGGATATTTTTTCTAAAGACAGGTGCATGGTTAATTATGGTTAAATATGGTTAAACACATAGATGCACATGATGTATCATTATGTCGGATCATACTGGATTTTCTGCATGGCATATACACACATGTAGATGATGTAGTACAGATACAAACTGTTTACCTTTCTTCCCAGTCCAAAAGGGGGTCTCCTGTGCCCAAGACCGGCTACTTGGAACACGTTGTTAAAGATCTGGGAAATGCATAGAAATGCCATAATGCTTGCATATGTGAAATTCTTCTGCATGTGGGTCAACATTTGCTATTTGTTTTCTTTTGCAGCTGTAAGATCCACATCAAAGACGTGTGGACAAGTAGAATGAAGAGGATAAGTTGAGTCTCCCATTTTCTTGGTAGCACTCCATTGTTGATTCGAGTGCAGTGACAACCCACCTTAGGGCAACTGCAGCATGCTTTAATTGGAGGACACACCCATGACTTTCTGTCTTCAAATGTCAAGAGTGCGAGAAAGGCTAAGAAATGGACCTTCCGAAAGGCATTTGTGGCAGGCATTGTACATTGCCGACATAGCTGACATAGCTGACATAGCCCCAGTGATGACGGCCACATTCGGATCCTTTGCTGATGGGAGATGGAGGTCCCTCCCCTCACTTGGCCTTGGCACAGAGGATCGAGCTTGAGAGGATAGTTTAGTCTTCCGAGTTTCTGACTTTTTGTGGTCTTGTTTTGTTTCCTTTTAAGTTTAGATATGTTTAGATGATTTTTTTCAATCTCTTTCATAGGTATATTTGTATGTATTTGTATCATTTTGCATCTTTCGCTTCTTGAGAGGAACAGGTATGATGAAGTATCTACAGTGTGCTGCTGTTCCGGCAGATTCCAGCCCTTTGACGTGCTGTGAACATTGGGGAATCAGTCTTGGCAAATCCAACCAGGAGGTCGAAGGTTTCAGGACCAGGGACAAGCATTTCGTTTTGTGGCTAAGCTTCCTCTTGTCCAATGCGGATGTTTTGAATTTAGCCGTGATGTTATATGATGTTATAATATGATGTTATATGATGTTATATTATTGAATTATTGATCATCAATGTTGACGGAACATTATTTGATTGACATGAATAATTATCGTGAAACGGTTGCCCATTCCGTTTCCTGACTTTTCCTTGCTACCTCAGGTTATGACTGGCAATCCAGTGCCTCCCAACTCTCAACTGCTCGCAGCTCCAATGGAGGTTGGAACCATGTTGAGCTTGGATCATCTTCATTTGTTTTCCCATCTCAAAGGCTGATGTACTTTGAATGTATACAACGTATACAAATATCAGCATTGCGGACATTTTGTCAAAAGCATTTTTTGAATGGGGAATGCGGATACATCATGATATGAGTCATATGAGCATGATATGAGCCCATTAAAGACGTCGATATCATCCAGTTCCATTTCACCCCTTTGCGGTCGCGACGGTCACAGGTCTAACTGCTCGCTCCGGAACTCCCCGAGATCACGAGTGGCGGCCTTTGAAAGACCTTCCGCGCAGTCGCTGGGCAAATTCGAACGAGCCTCGGCGGAGTTTTGACGGGAAATCCATTGGAATCTCCTACCTTGGTGATTCTCGTTACACATACTGTTTTTGTTTATATCATTAATGGGGATTCCCATGACTCTCACAAACTTGGATGATGCCCAATATATTGTGTAGTATAACAGCATAACCATCCAATTTCATTTTATTTCCTTTCCATATTTTCTATGAATGTCTATATATCTATGAATGATACCCACGTGATTCAAGATTCAACAGTCAATTCAATACGATTCACTGGAGTCACTCCAGTTGCGATCCCAGGACGTGCCGCGTCTGGGCTCCATGGTCAGCCCGAGCAGCAGTTCTTCTGGGATCTACACCTCCAGGAGTGCCGCTGTTGGGAACGGTTCCATCCCCTTGAGATCTCCAACGAGTCGATGAAAACTTGTGGTAGTGGTATTTGTAGTGGTATTTGTAGTGATGTCCAATCTTCAGGTTCCACTTCCATCGTAACTTCCCATTTCCCCGTCTTAAAAGTGGCGGCTTGAAGCCACTTTTGCGCCACCTCTCGTGGACCTTTCATCTGCAGGAGTGAGCTCTTGGAGCCGCAAAGCTCCACTGGAAGCAATCGAGAGGTGCAGGCCGAGCGATTTGGGAAACCACAGAAATGGGATGCAACCAGCAAACTTGAGAACTTGAGAACATAAGGAGGGATTGAACAATATGATCATTATGTACATTTATGTACTACATAATATATATAGATAGATAGATAGATAGATAGATAGATAATGTGCAGTGAATCCACCTGTCGGAGTGGGCAACCTTGCAGTGCCTTGCAGCTCCGTTTTCCTAGGACTTGTCTCGGGAAATGGAGGCCATGCGTTCCTTGGCGGAAGCAGCCAGTTTTCCTCCGTTAAAGCGGTTGATATTGGAAGGCAGGGAGGGGTATCTTTTTTTTTATAATTCTTGATATTGTTTAATATTTTTTAAATATTTTTTAATATTTAGTTTTTTTTTTAAAAAATATTGTTTATTTGTCTTGTTTTTTTTTCTTCTTTTGTTTGTTTGTTTGTTTGTTTCTGTTCTTCTTGGATTCATGAAGCATCCAAACATAGACGGGCAGAAACAGATTGAACAAAGCATGATGAAGGACCGGTTACTGTACAGCTTTGATGGGATTGGCCGAAAATTACCCTCAAATTTTCACGGTTTCTCACTACGAATATTTGATAAAACTGGTTGTACATCAATTATACCTCCATTTTATACCGCTGAAACATTAACTAAATGACTATTGAACCAACATTTTCCCCAAGTTTCATCAGCAGTGCCCCATGGCATCCCAGCCTGCGTTGGCATCGTTGGCCAAGGCCACGTGATACAGCACGATCTGAACGAGATGCGAGGCACCTGGGCGAACCTCAAAGAGGCGCCTGCGGCATCGTGCGGCTATGGGTCTTTTTTTGGGCCACCTCTGGGTGTATTCCCCTGAAAAAAATGTGGCCGAGGAGCTCCGAATCTAGTAACAGTGCTAAATTCTGAACAAAAACGATTGGAATTGTGTATTATGGGACGCCACCGAAAGATGAGGGAAAAGTGGCCATAAAATCCCAGCGGAATCGCCAGGCCTTGGCAGTGAGCCAAGGCAGGCTGTGGAGATGATTCAATGGCTGAAACAATACCGATGTATCTGGAATGTACAGTGATTGCAACATATGGTGAATCCATGTGAATCCCCACATTCGATAAAATTTGATGAGTCTGAGATGTTGACAGACCAGCAGACCTGCAAGAATGTCTTGGAAATGTTCAGCATTTGACAGATGATTAGCACAAAGGTGACATCTGCAGATAGGAAGGGCAAGAGTGAAAGTGCTCGACAAGTGAAGGATATTTTCACCCGTTTTTGGAACATGAGCCTCTCATAATGTTTTGCATCCATCACGCCCCCAGCTTGAAACTGCCTCAGATGGGTGTGATGCATCTAAAGAGGTGGGGCAGAGCCAACTGGAGCGGTGGGGGGAGTATAGTGATCAGGCAAATTCTGGTTGTTAGTTTCAAACGTCAACACACAGAAGCTGACGCTGATTTTCTTGTTCGATGAATATTGTTGGTCCTGCATCAAACAGACGCTGAAGTTGCTCTAGCAAAGCAGACAAGGGTGCGCTTGGAACAGGAATGAAATTGGCTCAAGATCTGAAGAACTATAAGAACTGCAATATGAAAAACAATCAATGATCTCAATCATGCCCCGGCATTGACACTTCATGACAGGTGCACTGGTTGCTGGCGCCGGAGGCTGACCCCATGAGATTTTTCCTTGTCAAAAGTCTTGGATGGCCATCAAGCCACCAGGATTACGCGAAGCCGACGCGGGTGGATGTGGCCATTTTAGGAGTCGGGGCAGACAGTGAACTGAGCCAGGCTTCATGTTGAGGTTTTTGAGGAGTTAGCACTTTGGCATGGATCAAGCTTAAATACGTTGAGATCCAAAAAAAAAGCAAAAAAAAAGCAGTTTCTTGTCCCTATATAAATCCTTATGAGATATTGACGCATATTAAACGCACCATTTTTTTAGGGGTTAGCCAATCTTTACCAACTGCCATTGATCCCCAGATGCCGGCACAGCTGAGGCCATGTGGTGCTTCAACTTGGAAGCCAAGGATCATGGTTCGAGCGGATTGGTTTCGTCTTGACAGATTTGATCTGAAGATATTTGGGGACAATCTAAGGATCATCTAAGGATCAGACAATCTTGAAGATACCTGACAGATTAGCAATCGGGGTTTCGAGCGCTCATCGTTGGAGATTTGTGTTCGGGATGCAGTCGCCAGTAAATTATTCTGTTCGGCAAGGAGCTGCCAAGAACTTCCGAGGATGAAACTGCAATGTGAGGGGCTCAAAACGAGTCTAAGAGCCAGTGGACTTACAGATTTTGCCAGCTACTGTTGTTTGAAACATCTGAAAGGGTAAACAAATGTAAACAATGTAGCATGTCCCATTCGATCCGGCCATCTTACTGAGTTGCTTCAACCTGTCCCTGCTCTCCCAAGACGCGATACAGTGGCGCCAGAGACTTGGATTACTGGATGAAATCCGTTGCAGTAATTGACTATTGGTGAGGATGCGAGCAGGTGGTGAGCAGGTGGCGTAGCAATGGTGGTGGGTGGAAGAGAGACTTTCTTGCTGGAGCTGAATGCTGCACCTTGAGGTGTTAGCCTCTCAGTGGAACGGATTGCTCGAGATGCAGGCATCCATGCTTGATTTATGAGCAGATCGGCGTGAGCAGAGGTAGGAATACCTCGAAACGCATTTAATTATATCTATAATATACATATGCACTTGTCCAGGGTCCCTGCTCGTGGATCACTTGAACATTCTTCGAACTGTTGATGTGGTTCAATCAGATGCCTCTCGGACAACAAGGGATACGGTCAGCAGCCCAGAGTGCTATGGAATAATGATTCTATGGTTCCAACAACTTTCACAATGGCAACATGCTGGGCAAGGAGAATTCGATGAACGCAAATACGTGCAAACATGTGCATGTATGCATGTAATGTACATGCAATGTGCATGCAATGTTGCATCAGCACATTTAAAAACACACACACACAAAAGCTAAAACCCTTACGTTTTTTTTGTGATCTGGGTGCCCCACTTGCCTTACTTCTATCAAATTGGCCTATTGATAAGGAAGTGCTGGGCGAACTTCGTGGGGATCTTGGTAGCTGCTTTGAAATGCTTGGCCACGCGACACTTCCGAATGCTGCCTGAGGTGGAGCACAGCTGAATGCATCAGTCAATACAATCAGACTCGCCTGCCCAGTCCCCAAGAAGTCACGGTCGAATCCCCAGACAGCCAGACAGAAACAGGAGGGCACCCGAGGAAGATGAGGAATAGAGCAACGGGAAAATCAGGGAAAAATGACACCAGAGCTTTTCAAAAAACAAAAGCTACCTTATTGATCCTTATTGATCCTTATTGATCCTTATTGATCCTTATTGATCTTTATTAGCATTTGCCTTGGTCACTTCGATGCTTACTTGACCGGTCACTCCTCGCTATTGTGGGCAGGCTACTCTGCCGAGCCTGGCTGCAGCTAAGAGGCCCTTGAGCTGCCAGAAAGCTGCAAAAATCCAGGATGTGTTTGTTTTTTTGTTATATAGTACTGTAAAGTACTGTAAATATAGTATAATATAGTATACTGTCATTATATAGATAGTCCTTTGGCTGGCAATGTCTGTTTTTTGGTTGATTGCATATTGGCATATTGAACAGATTTTTCAAACTCTTGGCACTTGGTACCAGCTACCAGCTACCTTTGTTCAAATCTGGAGCTTGCAGGCTCTTGTCGGGAACGGATTGTCTCAAAGGTGCGATTCTCGTGTCAGTGTCTCTGGCGGCTCACAATCATTTGGCAATATGCAAAGCCAGCGATAACACCATCTCCAATCTGGGTTTATCCTCAGGATATACATGGGTTTACCATGGTTTACCTTGGTTTACCATATATCATATATAATAATAATATATCATATACATATATATATATATATATCATTGTATATCGCTATGCCACGGCGCAGGTGGAGGTCCCCGGAATGACGGATGCATCGCTTTGCAGCAAAAGGGTTCGTCAACGGCGCCGTTGGTTTACCGCATTTATTTGGGGACCATCGAATCATGGGCAACTGGTAGCCGTGAACCTCCCAACAGAAGATCTTACATGGCAACCTTGCAGATGTTGGGAAGTTTGGGTCGGCCCAGTCCTTGTGGATGTGCAGACAGTTGGTATGTCAGTAGAAACCTGTTTAGGATTTGTTCTGAGCCGTGACACATAGTTGCTTTCCATTGTGACAGTCAGCAGAGCTCAATCGAGCTGGATCCAAAGTACACCCCAATTACTGTATTTGAGCTCCATGATGCATTCGCTGTACGTGTAGCTGTACAAAGGCCCCAAGGCTTCTGGTGTTTGGTCAAGCTCGCATTCATCTCTTGAGATCGTAACTGGTCACAAAATGTGTTGCTGGCCAAATCAATTGGACGTCTCAGCACAATCCAACGCAAAAGAGCTCGGCAAGGGGAGCAAACCAAAAGGCTCTAACGGAAACGAAGAAGTGACATGTCTTGCTGTCTTGAGTTCCATGGAACAAGTGCAGACATAGCTCCCCTTCTTCTGCCATTTGCGAATCTCGGTCGTGATTGTGGTCATGCTGAGGCTATCTGACATGAAGACATGTAAGCTTGTGCAGATTTGTGCAGTGCAAGAGCATGTGAATGGTAGGTACCGTAAAACTTTGAAGAGATCTTGACTCCGGAGTCAATGATGCGTTCGTTGGCCAAAGCACAAACTCGCTGAATCTCGCTGACCTTTGATGACACGTTGACTATTCTTTTAAGATGAGAGGATGTACGCAGCGTACGCACTTACTTTCATCAGTGTCCCTTAGACACCCACTGCATTTCCTTATAGCCACCCAAATTTCAAATTCCTAAAGGGCTTTGTCATGCTTTGTGTATGTTATTGCATCCGCGGCAGGGTGCATTCAGATGGCAAAGTGCCAACGGCCAAGGCGCGTAAAGCCCAGCTACCACAGATGGGCTGAATCCAATTCACCCTCTCCGATCCAGGCGTCGGCACGTCGGCCCAGTCTTGGTTCGCAATCCTGCAAAGACTTCAACAAGGACGTTGGGCCGTTGGGCTTTGTCATCCGGAGACTAGCTTCAAGATGCTTCAAGCACAGACGCAGATTGAAGGCTCATCGACTTCAGTGACTTCAGGCTGTTCTGTCAGGTTCTTTTCAGTTCCATTCACATCCATTCACATCCATTCACCTCTTTGTAGAGTCGATTGGCGATCTTTTCTTCCGCCTCCGACTACACCAAATCTACGTAGTAAGGATCCATGTCCACTCCGCCAGAAGCAATTACTTTGAACATCTTTGAACGACTCCGTGTCCAATCCAGTCCACCAGTTCACCAGTTGACGGTAGGACAGGCTGAAAGCACAAGACATGAAGGGCCGCAGTAGTCGCTTGGCATCTCTGAAGGACGCTGAGTCTACAGCCTTTAGACATGTTTGGAGCTTCAAGCTGAAGTCATGGGTCATGAGTCATACCTTGGCTAACAAGAAATGCATCGCTCAGTTCTTGGGTTGTCCTTGCAAAGAGATGTCTGCTACCTATGTACGCTTACGCAATCTTACGCATCTCTAGGTGTCTGACATTCTTTGTCAACAAGTCATTAAACAACTGCTGCAGGAGAGGCGTTTGGCAGCTTCGCTTGCGATGAACGAGGTGCTGTAGTCAGTGGACGATCATGGAAAATCGCAGTTGCAAGAGTGACAGTCAACGACAGCTGCATGAATCCAGGAGAACTAATAGCATACCACTGGGTCGACGCGGCACGCATAGTTTAGTCTTTTGCTAGAAATTGGTAGAAACTATCGGGACATGTATTTCATCAATTCTGCACTATTCTTCAGTTATATTCACCTCACCAGATGTTTTTTTTGTTTTTTTTCATAGAATTTCCTATAAAATCGATCAATCCCCAGAGATCAAAAATGCCAACGGTGAAGTCCATGGGTTTTCCCCAGGAAGACGAGGCCGCACCACCTTTGGTACGTGCTCCGCGACGGCATTCCACAGCTTCCAGGATGAAAGCCATGCCGGACAGTTCCTCCAAGGTGTGGGACACTTCCGGGGAAGGCATCAGATTGAAACTTGATGAAACTTCTATGTCAAATATGTCAAGGTAGTAGAAGGCCGCATTGAAGATATATTTAGTACATTTTGAAGGAGAAGTCTTACAGTGTCAGCGGAGTTGTAGCTTGTGCTCGGAACTGTTCCGTCAAGCTTTTTTCAAGCAATCCAGTGGTCAGAGGGAAATGGCCGGATGTGGGTTATGATTCAAACTGGGACACAGGGAAAGCAAGCAAAACAATGGATGCTTGATGATGTTAAGTCCCTATTTTTGATGCCTGGGGTTTGTTGCTCCTGAATGCCCATGTATTGCGATTTTTGGAGGCCTGGCACCGGAAGAAGGTGGAACAAATCTTTCATGACTACGACTACAACAAGTTGGGCGAGGCGCACTCATGGTGAACTCATGTGAACTCACATTGACATGTGCCACACATATTCGTATCGTTATATACAAACAAACATATTTGTTTAAGTTCGTTTATCTCATCACCAAGCAGATGTTTTGATTTGAGTTTCCAATGTTGTTTGATAGTAGGAAGTTAAACTTCCCCGCCCTGGGGCCGATATAGAATATATATATATGAATATATATACGTATACGTTAATATACCGCATACTATCAATCCATCCACCTATCGATCCATCCGTTGTCCATCCATATATGCATATGTTTTTCCATACTTGTATCATCTTGTATCCACATTTGCACACAGGTGGCAGGTTTGCCCTGTCTCACTGTGCTCAGGTCAGCCTGCATGACTTGCAGAAGTCTTTTGCTGAAATGCTCGGAGACCAAGAGATCTTTGATGATCTTTGGTCCATCGCCATGGAGCCAGAGAGATTTGTCATCGATTTTTGACAGACTTCACATGCTTTTAAATCTAACCTAAAATTGTATAAACTTGTGGTCAAACAACTGTTGAATTGTTGTTTGGGGTGAGTGACCCCTGTATAATCCTGAACACTTGACAGAAATTCGGAATGGGATGTCAGGAACATGGCCATTGATGCAGAGACTTTTGGGCAGTACAAGCAGGGGCTCATCCGGCCTGTCTCCAACGCTACAATCACTGTGGCAAATGCGAGGATGAGACTTGGATCATTCCATTTGTTGTCGTTTGTGAGCCTGAGATCGGAGGATTATTTTGCAGAGAACCTGGTAAGCTTCCTTTGGTTCCAGATTTTGGATGGTTCAGCTGCTGACATAACTGCGACAGGCTCTTGGCCAGTAGCCGGGAAACTCGGTGAGGGCTGCAGGAATTGTGAGCTGCAGCTGACATGGCTTGGGTGAACTATTAATGGGGGGTACCTGCCTTTTTGGAACCCCAAAACATATCGACGCTAGGGTGATATGGTGCGTTGGGCAATGTATCTGACACCTTCCAAAGCGCCAGAGAGAGGTAGAACATGCGCGATGGGTGGATGTGGATTGTGCCACTCAGATTGCGACAGCGTAGATCTCAAGTCGTTCGTGGCCTTCCACCAGGACAGCAGCTGCATCTTGTGGATGGCAACTGTTTTTTGCTCACGTCCCAATGGGCCAGGCTGTTTGGGAGAACCAACCACCAGCAGTGAGGCGTTTTGCAGGCTGTCCTGAGGCAGGGTGAGGCAAACATGTGTAAGGATGCCATGCTCTGGGACAGGTTGATGGTATGAATATGAGACCCAGGACATTCAAATACTGCGGTCTCTTTTCAATAAATAATTACTGGACTTCTTGAAGTTATCCCAACCTTTGACCTGTACTCAGATGCTGTCAACAAAAGACTTGTAGTTGAATGCAGCGTAAAATGCAAACTTAGATCTCTTTCGAGTGGCTAGACTTATTTACCTGGTTCCCAGGCTAATTGACCTGCACAATTTTGTTTGAGCCGATGATGGATACGGATGATACGATACTTGAAAACAATTGTGTCTTTTGCCATGGTCGAGTTTCAAGCCAACGAAAGGCGACTTCAGGGGATGGCTCGTAGAGACCTCAGGTAAGCACATTGATGAGACACCTGTGGCATTCTGTGGCCACAAGTCTCTGCTAAGGTTGTGTATTGGCCGTTCACCCAAATCAACGCAGCTGTCTGAGGATTGGGCGCCATGAAAGCTGACCAAGGATAGTCAGGGGAAACGGATAGCTATGTCGGACTCAAGAATCATCCCGATTTAGCATTTGAACAGTGCAGATTCGCGCCATTTTGCGCCCATTGTCATTTTTTCTTGGGTAGTCAGGCTGTCTTTTTGCTTATCACTACGAACTAAGGACTCGACTGCCGCCTTGCTCCCAGAGCCTAGATTAAGCCTGTGGTGATCAGGGGACCATCAGTGATCTGCATGCCAGGAAAACGGTCAAAAAAGAACCAATCAAGCTTTGAGTTAGAGACCTTTCGAATGGATCCCCTAGTGAAGCCAACCCTCGCATTCGCAACTCGAGGATCTGCAGGAGAACGTCTATTCAAATTATTAACCCGCTTGAGCCATGCATGAAACTCCGCGATCTGCGGAGAGCACACCGTGGCGAAACAACCCATGTAGTCTTGTTTTTTGAGGGACCAGGCTCCAGGATAGGATTTTCAAGGATGGGACCCATGGTTTCGTCGACGCCCAGGGGTCTGAAGCTTGGAAGCCCCAGCAAAGGCCTCTTAAATGAAGCTTTGGATAATGAGGCGTGGCTGGGGTCAGGGGGTGCGAAGTCAGATGGGATGTTGGCAGACGTTTGAATTGCCGGTGCTTCTTCTGTTTGGTACTTGGTCTCTCTCTCTCTCTATTACATTACATTATATTATATTATATTATATCATATTATATTATATCATGTTATATTATATTATATTACATTTATATTTATATTGATATTGATATTTATATTTATATGATATTTATTAATATAATATAATATAATATAATATAAATATAATATAATAT
>Ga0126342_10007695_pt1 | contig 19273 bp, 13 predicted proteins | sample Cyp1metagenome_FD_92528 | JGI IMG/M metagenome (GOLD analysis project Ga0126342, IMG submission 92528) | Coral microbial communities from Lord Howe Island, Old Settlement Bay, Australia - Cyphastrea 1 metagenome | ecosystem: Host-associated > Invertebrates > Cnidaria > Coral ... | reverse complement strand
TTTCCTACCTTTTCGCGCACCTGCATCTTCTTTCTTCTGACTCTTTCTCTTCTCTGATCTTCTCTCTTCTGCTCTTCTCTTCTCTATTCTTCTGCTCCACCTCTGCTTTTCATCTGTCCATATCGTCGGAAGTTTGACTTCTAAACTTCCTTCGATAATTTCAAAGAAGTTCTATCCCATAGGATCCATGTATGCTTATATGCTAACATTTACCATCAATATACCCCAAATGTTGGCATATATACCATACATGGATCCTATGGGATATTAATGATGAGTGCGTGTCGAATGTCAATTCTCCAGCCTTTAGCGCAGGCGATGTTTTTCTTACTGCAGAATCTGGAATAGTGTTCGTAAAGCAATGCTAAACCATCCCCAAATGTAACTTACCATAAATGGATGGTATAAACTTATAAAACATCAAAATAATTCAAAATATGGGTGGTATATGATTGCTTCCCTACTGCCATCGGGATTTTTGGTGGAATCCATGATCTTGCGCCATCCCAGGATGGGACATGTCAAGTTTACGTCCCAAAGCACCGGTCACCAACCAGATCAACAAATACCATATCCCAAAATCAAGCATCTAGGTGTGGCGCTTAGATATCCGCCAATGTTGGTGATCTTCTGATTCAGAATCTAGCTGTAGAACTTCCAATTTCGCGCTGGTTTTGATCATTTTGATCGGAACCTCCTTTGCCAAGAGACTGAGATGACATGGCCTGCAGCTGGTGGCAGGAAGGAATCTGGGCTAAGCTCCCTTCCTTACAATTAGTGAAGTTTGACAGGCCATCCGCAAGAAAGAAAATTCATGCTGGATGGAAAGTAACAAAGCGGGAATTAGTTTTTGCTGTACCCTGCAGCTGTGCAATAATCCAATGCGCCCAAATGAGCAAGGATTGAGCTGTGTTGACTGTGCTTCAAAAAAAAGGGCCTTGGATGCAATGTCTGTCTCTGCCTATGGCATACAAAACTCTTGGAAATCATGGTCAATCTCAGAAAACAACACTAACAACAACAACAACAACAACAGCAGCAGCAGCAGCAGCAACAACAACAACAACAACAAACAACAACAAACACCAAACAACAACAACAACAACAACAACAACAACAACGACAACGACAACGACAACGACAACGACAACGACAACGGCAACGACAACGACAACGACAACCACAACCACAACCACAACAACAACAACAACAACAACAACAAACAGCAAACAGCAAACAGCAAACAGCAAACAACAAACAACGAACAACGAACAACGAACAACAACCAGAACAACAACCAGAACAACAACCAGAACAACAACAACAACAACCACAACCACAACGACAACGACAACGACAACGACAACAGCAACAACAACAACAACAGTAACAACAACAACAACTACTACTACTACTACAACAACAACTACAACTACAACTACAACAACAACAGCAACAGCAACAGCAACAGCAACAACAACAGCAGCAGCAACAACAACCACCAGGCCACCATTCTCAAGATTCGTTCGCTGGTCAACGACTTTGCCACTGCAAATGTCCCAGTTCCAACGCCCTCCAACTTCTTGCGGCAGCTGAGAATCAAAGGGCGGAATTCCGATCGCCGAGCTTGTGGAATTCTCTGCCTCCAACTCCTTTCCACCTCAGACGATCCACTGATCCGTGCGGAACTCCCTTTGGACAGCCATGAAAATGTGCGCAGCCATGAAACTCCATTTTCAATGTATTGAAATGTACGGACATCCAATATCTGCATTCACCAAAAAAAAAATCACCATTAAATTCACAATTAAATTCACCATGATTATCCTACATGTGGATGAGCAATTGGATAAATGTTGGTGCAGGATGGTGCCCCCCAGAAAAAACTTGGTTTATCTGCCATAAACATCCATAAACCATCGTGAAATGGGAGTTATTGGCACCAACTTGGCGTTCACGAACTGGGGCACCACCACCCGTGTCATTGGTCAATTTCTGTCATCCATGGAGCGGTTAAAAGCTCGACATCCCTCTGAGATGGGGACCCTGGGGACGCTGGGGACCCTGGGCATTCTGCACATTCCTCGGCGACAGCGCCGACGGCTCGCCATGGTGACCATCCAATTTGGAAGTTTCATGGGAACCAACTCATCATTGGCTAGGGAAAAAAAACAAACTTAGAGGCAAACAACGGCATCATTGTTGGTTATATATATATATATATCCCTGATCTTTGGTTAAGAAACTTGTTGCTTGTGTTTCATGGTCAGTTGATCGACTTTCTCATTCTGTGTTGGATAAACCCCCGTTATCACTGGTACATCCTGCCACTGGTTTAAGTCACACGGGGCTCTCCACCTCGAGAATTGGTCAGGGGCCCTGGGGGTCATGGTGAAACAACTCGGACCCGGCGAGAAACTGCTACCTGCTACCACCAAGACTAGTGCGCCTTGAGCGAGTTTGTAATGATGACTGGTTGGTGGTTAATAATAATGGTTAATGATGATGGTTATTATATGGTTAATGATGGTTAATAATAATCTGGTTGGTGGTTGAGCCCTACCCCTCTGAAAAATATGAGTTCGTCAATGGGAAGGATTATCCCATATATTATGGACAATAAACAATGTTTGAAACCACCAATCAGTGAGTTTTTTTCTAGTGTGTCTGAACATGGTAGAGACCCGCCAACATGCACCGTACATGTCCATTTATATAAAGCGTATGTTCCATTGCCATGTGAGATTAGCAGATGGCAATTGCTGCATTTACACCCATTGATCCCCCATGATTTCTACTTATCTCCCCGATTCTTGCTGACCACTTACCTGAGTTAAGAATCCCAGAGTTTAGGAATATACAGCGCCCAGCCATACTTGGAAAGGCGGTGCCTCCAAGTTATGTTTCTTGGTTTGTAAACTTGTGTAAACCCCATGCGCTTCTGATATATATATACACACCATAAAAGCTAGCCAACCAACTTGTGAATCAACTTAACTTTGGAGCACCACCTTGCAATTATGTAACATTATATAACATGAATTAAGCATACTTCAGGCGGCTTTTGTTCACCCCCCTTGGGAGCTCCATCTTCGGCTCAGCTTCGAGGAAAGAGCCGCCATATACCTCGCCGCGGGATGATGGGATGGGAAAGGGATGGCATAATGGGAACGGTGATACAGTTATGGCCATTTATTAGTTACAAGTACTTAGAAAACCCCATTTATAGAATGTATAATCCCATTGAAATAACCAGTTATAACTGGTTTTTATGGCCATAACTGTAGTGAATGTGGAGCCGCGCCAGCCCAAAACTGGTTTGTATGAAGATGACAAGAGCAAGACTTCGCACTGTTTGAAGCTAGGCTTGGCGAGCAAAAGCAGGTGGAGAGTTGGGGCCTCTAGGCTAAGTATCTCAAACAAGCTGATCAAGAGTTTTCCTCCCTGGCAAATTTACAACTGATGGCCCCTTTCGTTGTTGCCTTGCATGCAAACAGGAAGGGTCAGTATAGAAGCGAAGAAACACGGAAACATCAAGTGCAAAAATCTGATTCATGCCCAACCTTGAGTCAGAGTTGACCAACCTTCAATGTGAAGTGCCCATTGTTGGGATGTTTTCATACTGTTTTGACCCACAAGCATGCCAGCAACAGCTGCAAATATATTGGCAATGATGACAATCATGCTTGCACATTATCGCCATTCCCCAAGACAACTATCATTTGTGGTGTGTTTGCGCCAATGAGATTGCTCTTAATTATCCAAACCAGGAAAAAACTTGCGGTTTTCCTCGCTTACATCATATGTATATATATATATGCATCATGTCAAATGTTCATGGCAAAATGGCTGAATTCACATCTTGCACAAATGTCCTTTTCACTTTAGTTTGTACTGTAAGTTGTAAGATCTTCTCTATCATGTTGTTGGGAAGCTGAATTCACAGCTCCTTGGCTCCCCATTTTTTTGGGGAATTTGGATACAACCCTAGCTCCGTTTGCCGCTCCCTCCATTCACCTCTGAATAACCAGTTGTTGATTGTACTTCACCATATACCCAGTATTGTTATTTCATACCCCTCATTGTATCACCACACACACACATATATATATATATAGATCGGGGTTCAGATAAGGGGGGAGGAGTTGTGCAGAGCTAGGTACAAAACACAATGCATCCGACCTGCAACTACAAAATTGGCTGCACAGGTGCCCTACAAAATGCAGAGCACACCCTGATTTGATTCAGAAAACAATTCAAGATATGCACTACAAAAAGCTATGCATCTGAAGTTGAAAAATAGCTGAAAATCGGAAATTCCAACATGAAATTTCCCAATAACATTTTGTAGTTAGGTCTATGCCATCCAAAGTTCCGACCAACATACTTTTGAGAAAACATTTTGTAGTTGTCATTGATTGAATTTGATTGGATCAAGTGTTGACCCCATGCAGTTGTTAGATACCATTCTGTACTGGCAGCGGGTTAAAAATAATTATAGGTTAGGCACTGGCAGCGTCTTCAATTACTGTTCTTATTTGGGAGCACCGGTGGAGGATGTGAATATTTGTCCCGTTGCAAACTACAAATTGTTCTTGGTCAAGTCTGGAGGAGCCACAAAATGCAAATTATATTTTTATGGATGTTTCAACTTCCTCAACATATATGCAACTACAAAATGCAAATTAGATTTTATGTTGGATGCTTCAACTAACTCAATATATACAACTACAAAATGCAAATGAGGATTTGACATGAACAACTTCCGAACGATTTCCGAACGCTACAAAATGAATGAAACTACAAAAAGCTTGGCACAAGCCCATTTTTTGTACAAAACAACCCCTGGCTGGCAATTTGTACTGTAGCCCAAGTCCTCCCCTTTCTGTAGGCGTTATCCAATCCCGGATATATATATATAGTAGCTGCATGACGGTTTTGACTTAACCAACCAACATCTCCAAGATTTTGCGATGGCCCATGCCGTTCCGTGCCCCGTTCCGTGTCCCGTTCCGTCGAGCATCTGCTGCTTCAATTGACCCAGCAGTCTTCGGAACTCCTCCAGCGGTGTAGCCGCCGCACCTTCCGCACCTTCCGCACCTTCGATGCGGACTTTACGACCTGCACCAGAAATTGGACAAAGGAAAAATGGAGGAATCCAGGAAAAAAAGTAGTGCATATATCTGTATATATATATTATTATATATAACATATATGATGTGATTAATCCCTTCCTCCTATTACTACCCCCCCGAACAATAAAAACTAGGGTCCATCTCCAATTTTGTAAAATTTCAGGTTGGCCAATTTGACTTTTAATTGATCCACTTTAGAAAACAAATTAAAAATGAAGCTACTATTTGTATCGATTTGTAGGTTTCACCCCTTAATAATACAAACTTAATTTGTCAACCCCGGGTGTTTTTTTAATTAGGGTCCGTCTGAAAATTTTTGATTTTTATATTAAGGTTTCTAATTTAATATTAGGGCGGAGGCTTCGAAATCCAATTTTTGGCAATATTCTAATTGCGTTAAACAAGGAAATTTAATGAATTTTGAAATCGAAAAAAATAGTCCTTTTAAAAATGATGTAAATTTATTATTAGGGTCCGCTGCGAAGTCCAATTGTTGGCAATATTTTAATTGCGTTATAAAAGGACATTTAATTAATTGATTTTGAAATCGAAAAAACATGTTTTTTTTTAATAAGGGTTTAAAATATTATTGGGGTCTGCTTTGGTTCTCTAATAACAAATACCACCCTAATAATAAAAACATATAAAAACTTCCTGAAGTGTTTATTATTTGCGGGGGGCCGCGTTTAGTATTTGGGGGGAGAGGATTATAGAACATATTATATTTTTTTTGAAGACTATACCGGGCTTTGTGGTACCATAGTTGCAAACAACCTCATTTGTCAGTTGGGATCATCCTGCCGTGTTTGAAATGGAGCTGTGACCTTGGTCGCATCTGCTGGCTCCCCACTCGGCATTTGTACAGTTCTTAACTGTAAATTGCTGTGTAAATGTGTACAGATTGCAACTTTGTCTACGCCGTGATGAGATGGTTTCCCTTGCAGCGCAGGTTCTTAGAGGTGGTTTCCCCGTGTCATGTCTCGGGGGGACCTCCCAGTCACCACCGTTCTACGGTAACATGAGACAACCAAAGGAAGTCACAGATATAAACAAAGCCAGGAGATCATTTTGAAATTTCCCCATGCCAGAGAAGTTACAGATCTCGACAGCTCCTTATCTAGTGGTAAACACAAGCATGGTTTCGTGCAGATGTTCCACAAAGTGTTTCTTCCAGCATACAAGCGAAATCTCATTGGCACAGTTGGAAACATCATGTTTGCAAGCGGCATCACATGTGTTTATTTCACTTCTTCCGCCTGGCAACAAAGTGCTACCTGAGACAAACTTGGCGCTTTCACCCAGTGACGACTCACGACAGCTTTTGCAAAATTTAGTCAGCTGGTGTTTTGTAGACGTTTATAGGACTCCAGTGACCAGTGGCTCGAGTTCATCAAACATACTAGGTTGGGCACCCAAATTCTATGGTTTATGGTAGATCTGAATCAAATTATCATTGATTATCTCTATACTTCATGGATCTTTGGATGGTCATTGCCATGGTCAACAGCTTAACCGGTTACCAACAAAACCCAATCACAATGGCACAGCGCTAGCATGTCCTCCAGGTAGCTGTGAAATGCTGGTGATTTCATGGTCGATTTGACCATTTCAGCACATCTTCGGCTGCCATTTCTTTACGCGTCATGTCCGGTGGTTGTTTTGTGGCTGATTTGTCGACCACACGCCATTTGGGTATGGATCAATACAGGGGTACAAGGTTTTGACATACTGCCAATTCGTTTCACCCCGGTCAATTCCCCAGAAACACAAAATCTGGCGCCGGGCGGACCTTCCGAAACTGCTGGCACATCTCGTGATGTGTCTTCCCCTGGCGCAACGAAAATCCATGTCAACAAAAATCTTTGGTTAAGGGATGTTCAACTGAACAACCCCAGGATCACCATGTTGTGTTTGTAGTGATTGGTGGTGAACATGTTCCCATCCCAAGAATATGAGTGTTATGTATGTTGTTATTGTTACTGGAATCAATATTACTGCACTTTTTATATAAATACGATATTTCTGGGAATTACGATTGCTGTCGTTACTATGTTGTCAGTACTACTATTATGATCATTTTAAATAAACATATGGCAGTGTGTCAAAACCTTGTACCCCTTCTGTTCACATCAAAATAGCTGGGATTTATGGATGTTCATCCCCCTAAAAATGGTATTAATAGGTATTGATCCATAGCCATATTATCATTGTCATGACTACTATCGTTGCTGCTATGATCATCATACAGTTTGACTGGAACATCGTCCCATGGTCGAACTTGATAAGGAGACCCAACGATGAAGAACAAACAATACATGTTTGACCAGGAAAATGGGGATGAAACGAACATAAACGAACAATATGTTTCACCAGGAAGATGGGAATGCTTGCAAGTGGAGCTTATGTATAGTCATGCTAAGACATGCTAAGACAATCATTCGGAAAACTAGATGGGACTTGCCAAGGTCTCAAAAACTGCGAAAGGTATGGAAGTGAGGGACACCAGCATCCAAGAACTGTTCTTGTCTATCTGACTATCTTTTTATCTTTTTCGAAAAGGTATGGAACATCCACAACATTCAGATGCCGCTAGCAGGTGCCGGCAAATGATCCACAGCTGATCCAAATTGGAACTGTGCGGCCATGGCACCCAAGTGAACCACGTTGTGCCGCACGGTCTTCTGATTTGGCATTCTCATGCTTGCAAGCGTATGCTGCGTCTCCATGTAACACGCGAAAAAGAGGGGCCCCAAAACATGTTGCAAGCATGCGATTTTCAATCACATTGTTGGTGGTTGAGCCACACCAAAAATATGTCGATTGGAGCCAGAATTATCATATATCATAATCGTCCAAACTGTCTTTTTCCATCCAACAGACAACAGAAAACATGTTTGGAACCAACCATTAATTCCTGCCTGCTATCGTTTCCAGCAGTCAACTTTTCGGAGACTTTACAGCTCTAAGTAAGACTTATCTTGGCTGCGGTCGAACAGTTCAGAAAACCCCAAGCAGAATGCCTCTCGCTACCCCCGTGCAATCCCTTTGGTAAGCCCCCCTTTGGTCATAATTTGGACTTTGCGAACTGGAATCACCATTAACATAAGGGGTTCGAAAAATGTAGGATCCCCGAATCATCCATTTCAATTGCTTTTTTAAAATGTTTTTTAATGATAAACAATCCAGCTATCGGGGTAGCCACATGACTATGGAAAGCCCCGTTTATCGTAGGTACATCATCGAACTAAATGGGCTATGGCTTCAAGAGTAAACCAGCCAGGATTTTTCGGGGATGCTCATGGATTGATACTCGATGATAGTCGTACACCATTTGGGAATGCCGGTATTTCCGTATTGCTTTTCAGATTGTCAGGTTTCAACCCTGACCAGTCAGGTTTTCCCTGCTGAGATTCATATCGCTCAAGGAAAATCATCTGCTGAAACTCGATTCGTAGCTCCAACTATTTGCCCATAAAAAAACAGGGAATTTTGTCGCCACTGGATAGTTATCCGATAAGGCCCTAAGGGACACGAGTGAGGAGATATGGCAGATATGGTTATAAGTTAGGTTATAAGTAGGTTATAACTATTTATAAGTGCATAGTGAGTTATAACTGTAGTTAGCATACTTAACGCATTTATACAACTGTTCTGTAACTGCTTTAATTGAACTTATAAGTCCAGTTAAAACAGTTATAGCAGTTACAAAAACAGTTAATATCAGTTGTGATAAGGAGGAGCAACAGTTAAACACAAACAGTTTTCATTGGTGAACTGATGTAGCTTGTTTCGTGTGCATGTGTTTTCTTATGCAGTGATTTTTTTTAATGTTGCACTTCATGGATTTGATTTGTTGCTTGATGTGTGCCATGGAGTTGTTCTATCACGTTGTTTGTTGTTGCATGGATTGTCAACTGTCGCTTGGTTTGGGTCATGCAATGTGCATTGTTGGGTGCGTTGTTGCATGGATTGTGACGTCTTGCTTGATGTGTGTCATGGATTGTGATCTGTTGCTTGATGTATGTCATGGATTGTGTATCATGGTTTCTTGCTGTGTTGTTGCATGGATTGTGATGTTGTTTGCTTGATGTATGTCATGGATAGTTCATCATGGTTTCTTGAGTCGTCGCTGTGGGTGTTGTTGCACGATTTTTGTCTTCTGACAGTGACAGCACTTAGAATCTTAGAATATTAAAGGAGGGACAACAATATAATAAAACAAATACTAAGTTGTGCTTTGATTCAGGCAATATATTTACACAAACCAAAACCAGGTTTAGTTTAAACAAAACCTAAAATAACTAAAGGTAGTTTTGGACATTAGCAAGGTTTAGTTCAGATTGGAAGAGCGATAAACTCAAACAAGTTCAAACTTAGCAAGGTTTAGCTTAGACTAAAAGATACACAAGTTCAGAAAAATCCAAACTTTATTAGGTTTAGTTTAGATTGGAAGGTAGGTAAGTTCAGATTTTTTTCTGAACTTAACAAGGCTTGGTTTAGTTTGGAAGGGGGGTAAGTTCATACATTTTCTGAACTTAACCAGGTTTAGTTCAGACTAGGAGAGATTGTAAGTTCAGAAAAAGATCTAAACTTAGCTAATTTTAATTTAAATAATTTAAATTGTAATTATGTTAAGTTCTGAACATGTCTGAACTTAACTAGACTGGAAGAGAGATAAATTCAACCACTTTTCTGAACTTAATTAGGTTTAGTTCAGACTGGGAGAGAGATAAGTTCAGATTTGTTTCTGAACTTAACTAGGTTTAGTTCCAACTGAAATATAGCTTTTATAAGCTTAAACATATTTAATTAACAATATTCTTTATTCTGAACCATTTGATCTTTAAACTTAATTCAATTTAGTAATTTAGTTAAGCAAAAATAATATGTTATTACTTGTTTTTTTAACTTTATATTTTTTTGCAAAAAATAGTAATCATTAGTAATCCAAATCAAACATTGTACGCGTTTAAGTTCAAAGTCGTTTCTGAACAAAAAATGAAACATAAAAGCTTAACTAAACCGAATCTGAAACACATTTATCATAGATTTGTGAATATTTGAAATTCAATATTTACATTAATGAAGCCTTAAATTAATTGTGAATATTTGAAATTTACTATTTACATTTCATATTACTGACACAGATATGAAAAATACACTATCGATAGATAGTTGTTTGTATTCATTGTTTATGTTGCTCTTTTTGCATTTGACTTCATGCTGTGTTGCTGAATCAATGCATATGTTCCAAGCCAAAGTTGTTGCAACATGCATTTTTCTGTGGATTCATGAGTTGCAGGAAAACAAATAAAATCAAATTCTCCAGCTTCATGATTGTGCTCGTCATGATTCATCTTTGGTTGCTGAGTTTCCTTTCCACAGCTCAAATAATACCGTGTAAGTGATTATCGGCATGCTCTATTCCTGGCATTTCCTCACTTCCAAACAGTTATAACAGTTACAAAATAGAAAAACAACAGTTATAACAGTTACAAAAACAGTTATACCAGTTATAAGTAAGACTTATAACTGGTCAGATCATGACTTATAAGTGCTAACATAACTGCTATAAGTCACGTAAAAAACTGTTACAAAAATAATTGTAAGTACCACTTCAGTTACAACTGTAAAAGGCCTATACTCAGTATGGGTTAAACAAAATATCTTCAGCCGCCAACATGGATCATTTGTAATCCCCCCGCAGGATCCCCAAAGACTTAACCCACAGATATCACAGTGACAAAAAAAACAGGGACGAAAATTGGAAAATTGAATTATATAAATTATATAAGTGCTATGAAAAGGTACTAGTGCATCCATGTATATAATCCATATAATCCATATAGTTTCTACATGTAACTTTGCCTACTCGGGATCCCTAGAAAATTTTCACTCGGATCCTGTTCCCAACTGAAAAGGTGGAAGGGAATGTGTGAATAGAACCCCAAATTCAAGGAGACTTATGGAGACTTTATGATCTTTATGACATTTATGAAATCTATTTGTGAAATCTGAGTGAGTCCGACCGCACCGGCGCTTTTCAATGAGAAAACACATTTCAGAAACGGGTTTAACAGCAACAAAACCACCACTGCAGCAGGTAGAAGCACAACAACAGCAGCCACAATGGTCACAATGGGCTCCCAGTCCCATCGCACCATCATCCAGTTGAAAACTGACAATCCTTGACTTGATTTCCTGCAGCGATTCGACACAGATGTCCAGCTCATTGTCTGGGGACGTGGGGAATATTGTTTGCCTCCACCATCAACCGTGGAAAGTGAAGCAAAGGGACTAGCGAAAATACTTCCATTGGGGTTTTTAAATGAGTTAGCCCCCCAAAATACCACTACCTCATCCCATGAAATATTGGTGGGCTACGGTCGGTTGCGGTTGGTATTCAGATCGTTGGTTGTAAGGCGTTGTAAGTTATAACTTTGGGAAACAATCCCTATTCAACCAGAACAAGGAGGTACACCCCATTTTGATTACCAACACGGGTATCTCATTTTGTGACCAAACATAGTGAGATAGCTGTGGCAGTTCAAGTGTCAAGACAGTCAAGGGCAAGGGCAGTTCACGACATTTAACATTGCAACTCCACAGTTATGGCCATTTACCAGTTATAACTGGTTATAAATGGGATTATACATTCTATAAATGGGGTTATAAGTACTTATAATATAACTAATAAATGGCCATAACTGCAGGACTCAAGGGGTACAAGTCTTGACTCAACACCAAAATCATCGCAACAGAACAATCGTCCATGGGGCATGTCTTCTCATTCCTTGCACACCCTGGTGATGTCAGCCCTGGAGAAGTCAAGCCCTGCAGCTTGCGCAAACAATCATAGGTGGAGGATTTGTTGCTGATATTGTTGTTGACATTATTTTGATTTGTAGAAAACATCTTCCGATAGTCGATCTGTTGTTATCAAGTTCCTTATTATGTTATCAAGTTGGCTGTTTGACAGGTGTGGACTTAGTGTAGTTGCTCATTTTGCTGGCTGTATACAAAGCACAGTTGGCTTTGTCATCATCACATGCCGCCTCTGCCCCAAAAACAGGGCTACACCCAAAAGTGGGTTGGTCTAACATGTGTACTACCCTCTAGTACTCTTGCGGCAAACTGAGAAATACCCTATCATCTATATGAAGGTTTCCATAGTCATGGGGGTACCCCTGAATCATCCATATTTAGATTGGGATTTTCCATGAAATAAACCAACCAGCCATTGGAAACCCCCATCTGAATGGAGGTTGGGAAACTCATCGGCGCCTCCTCCAGCTCACTATCAGCCTCGACAAAAACGGGAGTTGTGGGGTCGAAGTTTGATTCCCACCACGAAACCTCACTCTGGAAGTATCAAACGGTATAAATCATATATGACACTATATAAAATATATATACATACATTGAGTCCGTCCTAATAGCTGTAACAGCCAACAAAAGGATTTCTTTATATTTTGGGCGAACGTTGTTTTGAGTGTTTTCCTTCGTGCACAAAATCGTGCTTTTCGGTGTTTTACTTCGTGCAAAAAAATGTGCTCTAGATCGTGCTTTTTGGTGCTGTCCCTCGTGCACAGAATCGTGTTTTTTGGTGCTCTCCCTCGTGCCAAAAATTGTGCTTTTTGGTGCTCTCCCTCGTGCCAAAAACGGTGCTCTAGATCGTGCTTTTTGGTGCTCTCCTTCGTGCCAAAAATCGTGCTCTAGATCGTGCTCGCTGTTACAGCTATTAGGCTAGTGTCAATATATATATATATACATATATATATATATATATACATATTATTTGAAATAAAAATGCATTTATGAACATTAACAGTTTGAAGATTTCAAGTTGAGATTATCTGACCTTCCAGCCTTCCGAATAGATCCTTACCAGGGAAGCTGGTCCTGGTGTGGAATTCTCCATCCCAACTGGGGACCTTCATCTCAGAGTGGACTAGTGGAACATAGAGTCCGGGCATTGCGCGTATGTAGATGTAATGCAAAATGTATCAGTCATGTATCTACAGTATCATCAACGTCATCATCATCGTCACAACCACCATCACCATCACCATCACCATCATCTTCATCTTCATCGTCATCGTCATCGTCATCATCATCATCACCATCACCATTGTCATCATTGTCGTCAAAATCATCACCATCACCATCGTCACCATCGTCATCATCGTCATCATTGTCATCATCGCCATCAACGTCATCACCGTCATCATCGTCAACATCGTCATCATAATCATCATTATCACCATCACGATCATCGTCGTCATCATCACCATTAACATCACCATCGTCATCATCGGCATCATCACCACAACTACCATCATCATCATCATCATCAAGACCATCACCATCATCATCTTCATCATCACCATCACCATCATCATCATCGTCATCATCGGCATCATCGTCATCACCATCCTCATCGTGGTCGTCACCATCATCATCATCATCGTCATCACCATCACCATCATCATCTTCATCATCACCATCACCATCATCATCATCATCATCATCATCGTCATCATCGGCATCATCGTCATCACCATCCTCATCGTGGTCGTCACCATCATCATCACCATCTTCATCATCATCATCATTATCAGCATAACCATCACCATCGTCATCATCGGCATCATCATCATCATCATAACTACCATCATCATCATCACCATCGACATCATCATCATCATCATCATCATCATCCTCATTGTCATCACCATCACCATCATCATCGTCATCATCGGCATCTTCGTAATCACCATCACCATCATGGTCGTCACCATCACCATCATCATCGTCACCATCAACATCACCATCATCATCATCACCATCACCATCATCATCATCATCACCATCATCATCTTCACCATCACCATCACCATCATCATCATCATCACCATCACCATCACCATCATCATCATTATCATCATCATCACCATCACCATCACCATCATCATCATCATCACTATCATCATCACCATCGTCATCATCGTCATCATCGTTATCATCGGCATCATCGTCATCAACATCCTCATCATCGTCGTTACCATTATCACCATCACCATCGTCATCACCGTCATCAAGGTCATCGTCATCGTCATCATCGTCATCATCATCATCACTATATAAATATAAATACACTTACATATTCATCATCTATATATATATATATATATTCATCATCTGTATGTAGGTAGGTAGGTGGGTGGGTAGGTAGGTAGGTAGGTAGGTAGGTAGGTAATGTATGTATGTATGTATGTATGTATATATTTATATGTATATGTATATTTACATGCCTAACATATAATGAAACATGTGTAGATTCCATTCACATTCAACTCCCCCTGACTTCTTGTAATATATCCTACCAGTTCGATATTTTTTAAGCCTCGCCATGATCATCCAGGCATGGCTGTAGCAGGCCATGGGGCCCCATGGGGCCCGCAGGGGCCCCCAGCCCAAACCGGTGGACGCCCAGTCAACAGCTGGTAGAGTAAACACCTGGCTCCGGCAAATGTGGTGGGCTGTGATGGGCTGTGGGTGTTCCCCGGCCTATTCTGCGGACTTCGCCCAAATTTATCGAAATTTCGGGGCTTCTCATCAAAACCAAGAATGCCACAAAGATGTGGAAACAAAGATTGTTAACACGGAGGTGACGAGATCATCCCGAGATCCAATCTATAGCCATCCAACCTATGCGATTCCAGAATCTGTCATGACATAGTAAATCAACCCACAATTAATATACCATCACATTCCATAATCTGAGCATTGAATTCCAGCCACTGAAGCAGCATCCAAGGTTGAACCACATTCTGATCTAAGAAACTCCAAATCCTTAGCCTCCAGGAAATAAACTCCAAGGTATTGTCTCAGGAAATGATTTACATTCATGGTGAATTGTCTATATCTAACATATTTTAATAAAAGTACACTGAAGCATCAACAATACTTCATATAAACTATGTAAATCATGGTGAAATTATTGTTTTACTCTAAACTAGACATGTCTCAAATCATACGATCTCACCGAAGTTTCACCGCACCCTAGCGCCCAGGCATCTGAGGCCAATGTGGGCACGCCGCCCTTCACCACCTTCGCTGAGGCGTCATGGCACATGGCGAGAGATGAGGCCTGCCCTGTGGCTATAGATGGTTAGTGTTGCTGATTCATGGTAAATTTAGGGTTTAAAATGGTGACTAGTGGTTCATCATGGATAATAACTCATGATTCATAATGCTTTTTTTGTCGCTAAAAGAATGGCAAGTGACGGTTTTTTGATGGTGCTTCCTAACCTTCTTAACTCTCCGGTGTAAAGGGGGGCTGGGAAATCTCCTATAAATGGAGGCTCAAATGGGGGATTTTCCAGCATGCCATGTGACTAATTACTGGAGGTTATAGTATTTTTTTTACAGTGGTGATTCTGTTCTGAATCGCAAATAAATTGCAAACTGTTAGTCTATTAGACCAGAGGTTAGAATCGAATAACTACCAATTGGAAGAATCCAAATGATGTTTAACGCATCTAGACTGTTCATCATCCAATAAAAACACTGTAAGCTATCAGTGTCTGAACATGGACTCCGGATTTGGATGTGCATTGGAATTGTAAGTGGGTAATACAGAAATAAAATAACCAGTTATATGCAGGATATAGCCTAGTTATGGGTTGACTAGTTTCGATCCCTGGGTTGAATCCCAAAGCATCGTACATCAAGCCCTGAGTTTCTCAACTTTTCGGCCGTCTGGCACACCCTTCCAGGTTTTGGCACCTCAGGGGGTAGGTAGATCATCGTTCCCTCCACTCGGCCATCGTCGATGATCTCTTCCTCACACCTTTCGAATAACGGATGATTGTTTCCTAGCAAATCAGAGAATCAAAGTCAATATCTATGACTTATCAAATGCAATGTCAGTACGTCATGAGGTGAAAACAATATTAATCATAGTTAGGTAAAATGTAAATATTCACAGTAATTGTGTTATAATTACCTATATATATGTATATATTATATATGTATATATTTGAAACTGTATAATATACAATTATAAATATATATACATTATCATGAAAAACTGTGTATCAACTTGACCCTGTCAAGATCGAGCAATCCAAAGTACAATAAAGTACATACATGAAAAAACAACACTGCAAAAAAAATCACGCGAGTTTTTCACGCTGGTTAGCTGGATCCCCATTGGCAAAGAAAATCCGTAGTATTCAATGAGCATTCCCCGATTTTTTTCTCCCACAAGGTGCCGTCCTATGGTTGTTGGATTCAACCCATCTGCAAAACCTCAACAATATCCATACCCTATGATTTTTACGTAGCTATTTTTGGATGATTTTGGATGATTAATCAGTGATTAATATATACTAAAACTACACTTACCCTCTGGTAAACTTACAAAAAGCTATTGAATATGGCCATAGAAATAGTTGATTTACCCATTAAAAATGGTGATTTCCCATAGTTATGTAAACGGTTACCAGAGGGTAGATTCAAATTAAAATCCACCAGCATTATGATCATACCCTCTGGTAATTCAACAGTTTGAGAGCTGCGAACTTACCTTTTGAGAATGGGCTATGGATTCCATAGCTACGTGAACAATTGCCGGAGGGTTTGTCTACTTAGAGGATCCCAATAATTGCAAGTGATTGGTAAGCCCTATGTAAGTGTCCTTTTTCCCCACATTGACGTGTGGGGTTTTTGTTTTTAGTTCTGTATCCGCTCCTTCCTTCCCGTCCCTCCTCCCTCACAGTCTCTCACACTCACTCACTCACTCACTTCAGCATCCACTCACTCACTCACTCCCTCCCTCCCTCCCTCACTCACTCACTCACACACACACTCACACACTCACACTCTCACTCTGACTCACAATCTCACTCTGACTCACACTCTCACTCTCACTCTCAAATTCACTCTCACATCACATCACATCACATCACATCACATCACATCACATCACATCACATCACATCACATCACATCACATCACTCACACACGTCACACGTCACACTCATTCACTCACTCTCACTCTCACTCTCACTCTCACTTCACTTCACATCACATCACATCACATCACATCACATCACATCACATCACTCACTTACTCACTCACTGACTCACTCACTCACTGACTCACTCACTAACTCACTCACTCACTCACTCACTCACACACACACACCAACACACCACGCTCACTCACTCACTCGTTGCCAAGGGGTCGGATGTACGCCCTGGCGTCCCTCTGGCGTCCCTCTGGTGCCATTTGGTCTCCGCCGCTTTTGCGTGGCAGGCGTGGCACAAACTCACCCACCATCACCGCTCAGTCTAAGTCTAGAGAAGTTGGTAACATGTGGGGTTATCCGGTCCTATAATTTGCTGCTTATCCAATATTTTCAGTGGCTGAACTATTTCCTAAGCAGCCGATCGATAGGATGACCCTCCAAGCTCCCAAGCGCTCCATTCACCACTGAACCAAAAAAACAGGTTTTTGATTGTATCCCACAATATACCCATTATTCTTAGCTATCATATCCCCATTGTATCACCATATTTCACCATATATATCTACATAGCGTAGCTATATAATTCATTATAATTCACCATAATTCATATATATATATAGATATATCATCTATAGCTTCCAGGGTTCCAGGGCAGCCAAGCTGCTCCGAGATTTCCACCTCTGGGGCATCCTGAACAACCGATTTTAGGAGGATGGGGATACAATATGGTGAAATATGATGAAATACAATGGCATATGAGGAAACATGATGAAAATGGAATCTGACATATGATGAAATACGATAAGACATGATGGAATATGACGAAACATGATTGAATATGATGAAACATGATTGAATATGATGGAATATGAAGAAATATGATGGAATCTGATGACACAAATGATAACATATGATGAAATATGACATCTATGATGTAGCATGATAGAATATGATGAAATATGATGAAATATGGTGAAATATGGTGAAATATTATGGACTATGATGGAATATGATGAAGTATGCCTGAACATGATGGAATATGATGGAATATGATGGAGTATGATGAAATACAATGAACTATGGACAATGAGGGAGTAGGATGAAACATGATTGAATAGGATGGCATCTGAAGAAATATGATGAAATCTGATGAACTATGATTGAATCTGATTAAATATGATAGAATATGATGGAATGTGATGAAACATTAACGAATATGATGAAGTATGATGGAATATTATGACATATGATGGAAACCAATAAATTCTCCCAACTTGGAGGGTTTCGAGTGAAAATAAACCGGGTTGCTTAAAGGGTAAACATCTACAGGAAACACAACTGTTTCAAACCGATGGTTTTCGGAATCTGTGTTCCCTAACAAAAGAATTCTGGGAAGTCACGATTTGGATCAACGACCCCAAGATTTGGATCAATTACCCAGCCAACAGTATAGGCCATGAATATACTATTTATATCTGTATTAGAATAATATCATATTTATCAATAGATTCATATTTACATCTATTTAATACTATTAAGATTTGGATAATATCATATTATATACTGACCCGTTCAAAAAGGCCATGAATGGATGGGAAAACCATGGATAACCTGCTAAACCCATCATTTATGCTGGACCTATTAACTTCCTAAAAACTAACATCAATGTGGAAAACCCAACACTGTGTAGATCATTTTTTCTAGGCAAACCATATCAAACCATTGGATTTTCAACCATGTATGTGAATTTACCATACTTTACCCTCGGGTATCTTCTCATTCAATGAACATTTTTGGTGGTTTTCAGCCACCCATTTTGCGCCGTTGCAAGCCCCTGGGTGTCGGTGTCCCTCCCTCGACTCCTGGGCTCGCCAGTCCCCGTCTCTGAGACGTTTCAGCAAAGCGCGACGGCAGTTGGCTGCTGCCTGCCATGGGAACCGATTCGCCGTTTAGATTGTTCAGCAAATATAAAAAATAATATAAACATATATATATGTATATACACATATATATATATATGTATATATATATATACATATATATATATATACACATATATATATACACATATATATATATATATATATATATATATATAT
>Ga0126342_10007694_pt1 | contig 19275 bp, 17 predicted proteins | sample Cyp1metagenome_FD_92528 | JGI IMG/M metagenome (GOLD analysis project Ga0126342, IMG submission 92528) | Coral microbial communities from Lord Howe Island, Old Settlement Bay, Australia - Cyphastrea 1 metagenome | ecosystem: Host-associated > Invertebrates > Cnidaria > Coral ... | reverse complement strand
GTATGTAGTATATAGTATATAATATATAATATATGATATATGATATATGATATAATATAATATATAATATATAGTATATAATATATGATATATGATATATGATATAATACAATATATAATATATAATATATAATATATACTATATACTATATACTATATACTATATACTATATAATATATAATATATACTATATAGTATATAATATATAATATATGATATATGATATATGATATATGATATATATAATATATAATATATAATATATAATATATAATATATAATTCATAATATATACTATATACTATATAATATATAATATATAATATTTAATATTTAATATATAATATATAATATATAATATATATAATATAATATTTATATATACATAATATATAGTATATATATATATATTATAACTATAACCCATCCTAACCCCATCATATCACCGTGATTCTTCATGGTTGATTATATCAAGAAACTGCAAGGGACACCACTTCAGGATCCTCCAGATCCTCCAGCGCGCTTTGAGAGTGAGCGCAGTGGCTGGCTGGCAGAAATCTGCAAAGAACACGAGAGACTTGGAGTTTGGGGGGAGGGGAGGGGGAAGGGGTGAGGGCCTGCAGTTTGCAGGATCATTTTTCGATATTTTCTCTGGAGTTTGCGGGGTAAAGTTCGGTGACCTCATCCCCATGGCGGTTCGGGAAATCAGACAATGCTGAGAAATTGCCATCGTTGAATCGGAAAACGGAGATGACGATTTTAGGTAAATCTAGCTTTTCATCCACCCTGTATTGGGGGAAAGCTGGGAAGGTGTTAGTCAGAGATTTTCTTTTTCTATCATCAGCTATCATCGCATTTTAAAGGGGTTCACCACTACTTCAGTGCCCAAGAATCTCCCCATTGGTGGGTCAAATGCAAATTCTGCTGAAATTGACATCCAAACGTGGCCTAAAACCACGTTTGGCCTTGTTTGAAAGTAGGGTACCTCAGTATCCCATGGTTTATCATCATATTTTTGATTAGAAATTGCAATAAAGTGTGTGTGTGTAAGTTTTCCTTTCTTGGGTCCATGATGTTATGCAATTTCATGGGGATAGTGACGGTTTTACCCTATCTTCAAAACCATTTTCTCCTGCAGCCAAGGAGTGTCCAGCCCTTGCCCAAGCGAGACGCCTTCTGCGCAGGTCGAGCAACTGCCGCTTGGCAATTGTTTGGATGAGGTGGGTCGAGTGTTGAAACCCCAACGTAAGATGTATAGAAATGGTGTAAATTGAAGAAAAAACATGAAGAATCCAAAGTTTTCTCCAGATTGTCCCAAAAACCAGGACCCAACCACAAAAAGTGGGGATCCAAGGACAAGACTTATCCGAAAATTGGGAATTTCATGCGCTTAAAACACTGAATTAAGCCACACACAGACGAGGGCACTTAGCGACAAATCATTGGGGATTTGAGCAACAGCAATCTGGATGACCAAGCCCCATAGATGATGGCTAGTATAGAGAGGAAGCCACCAGTTTCATGGCTTTAAATATGGCCTAGGTTTCATGATCTTCATGATCAATCATCCCAGCCATCGATTCTTGGTATCTCTAGTTTTTTTTGGCGCAATGTAGATTTTAGCCTGAAATGTTCCAGTCCCAACCAGCCCAACTTGTGAATTGGTGTTCAGTGAACATTTTCATTTGAAACCGCTGAAATTGCATTCCGAAACGAAGAAAAAAGACATTCCCAGACTTGATGGTAACAAACCATAACTGGGTTGTTGGTTTGAACATGTTTGAACTAGTTCTTTTGTATCAAAAAAGTGATGATCCCAATGACGATGAGCACATTTTCAGCAGGTTTCTCACCACCAAGTAGTGTGAAAATTGAGTGTAAAAAAACAATGTACTGTCCTTTGTACCATTTCCCTAGTGCTCCGAATACTCTCTGAGAAGCTGTTTAGACCCCAAAAAACCTCTAAATACAGTCTCAGTGTCGGTGTTTGGAGCTGTAGGGTTTATACCAATGTTCCAGGTGGTCCCCCTCCCAGGCTGAAGAAGAGACCACCATGGTTTTTGCGCTACCGGGCCAACGCGGCAGGGGACCAAGCTTGGCCAAGAAGTGTGGATTTGTTTAAAAAAAACACAGAAACCAACAAGATTCCTACGGAAAGATTGTCCCCAAAGCTGAATTTTTAGGGAACATGACGTACGCATACGAGGTTGAAGAGGAACATGGATCGATAAATTATGATTTAAAGTCCTGAAAGCAAAGATAAATCGCAAAAAAGGAATCTGGAAGACACGATGTTCAGCACTTGAACATCGACAATTCTTGAGTTCGATATGAGTTTTTTGTGTGTACCCTCCAGTAGACAAACATGACAGCAGAACATCGTTTGCCGGAAAGCGGCCGTGGTACAACTCGCATTTTCTGGGCGAACAAATTCATCACCACCCCAAAGCCGATCCCAGGTAGTGGTTGATAGTTGTGTTCAGTGGTTCGCTTTTTTTTTGGTGTGACTGAGCTGTGACTAAGAATTCCTCCTTGATCATCTCATCGTGTCTTTTCGTTTGGATCCCATTTTTGCTGTTTAAACCGATTCAATAATTTGTTATCAACCAGCTACTGTCGCATGCACCTTGAAATGCCATTTGAAGGGATACATGTCCCACTTTGAGGCTTTCGACCATCACCAAAGCAAATCTGCGTGGTGTTTTGCGGTACTTTTTACTTTTTTTTTGTTTTCAACTTTTTTTCACTTCATGCTTGTGCGCGTGTCCAGAAATAGGGCACATCCCCAAAATGGCAATTTTGTACCGACACATATCTTCTAAACCAGCAGACAAATTCTGTGATGCGGTTTCTGAAACAGGGGGAATCCAACATCATCCAAAATCCAAAATCATCCCATGTTTTCATTTTTCATCGGAAAATCCGCAGGCTTTAAGAAAGCGCCATGTTGAGACAAATTCCGCGGCATCTGAGGCAGCGAGGAGAAAACGTCAGGGCTGGACACAGTGCTTCGAGCGGCCTTGGGGCAGGCAGGCCATTTGGAAAAAAATATGGTATAATCCAGTGAGAATATCACCAATTCAATTAGTGATGTATCACTACTAACATCAGTATACTACTCTGATTGGTGGTTTGGAACATGAATTTTATTTTTCCAGATATTGGGAATGTCATCATCCCAACTGACGAACTCATATTTTTCAGAGGGGTAGGTCAACCACCAACCAGAATCCCTTCCACAAAAAACGACGGATCCGATGAGAACCCCTCCGACTGAGAACTGCGAAAGTTGATGGCATCCCTGGTAGGTACGCCAAGAAGCGAAGGCTTGCTTTGAAGAGGCCAGGTCGCTGAAGGTCGGTCGAAGGCTTCGTCGAGCTGGGAATGGAGAGGAGTCTGAGCCATGAAAGTTGTTGATGTTTTAGTTTTAATGTTGGTGAATCAGATTCTAAAAAGAGATCTGGAGATCTTATCCAGCTTGCCGGCAGTTGATCTCAAGTGCCAAGGCTCCATTGGGGCATGCCAAGGATGAGTTTCCGACTGGCTTCCTGGAGGTGTGGATCTTATCCCTCACGGGGGCGGGAAATACCACATGGATTGAGTTGATTCCTTCCCAAGAAACCGATGGTCAAGATGGGTTTTCTATATGCTCATGATTCATGATCACTCTTCACCATATTCATATACCTTTGAATGATGGTTGTCAATACTTTGAGCATGATCATGAGTTGATGACTTCATAATCATATGTGCCATGATCCATCAGCGCCAGGGACAGGTGAGTGTAGTTGACTCTCCATACTGCGTGTCAAAACTTGGATTGTATACCCATCTTGGTGGGGGAGGGACATCAATCCATTACTACAGTAGGGATTTATATGCGTTTTTTTTTTTTCCGGATTCCCATTGTGTGGCATATATCGCATATGTTTGGTTATATCATGTTCTATATCCCCACTATATCCTAGTAGTTGAATCAGCATTTTTGTTGGGTAAAGCACCATTAGATCACGATGTTTTAAAGTTGAATCCCCAAAAAAACATGCTCAATCATCATTGGATCCAATTACATAAACCAGCATAAAATCCCATTGAATCAACATTAAATCTTAAATCACCATTAAGTATAATCGAATCACAATTCAATCTTATCAAGTCACCATTATATAAATCTTATCAAATCACCATCAAATCTTATTGAATCACCATTAAATCCTATAAATCCACCATTTTGACCCGGCTCTCGCCATATGGAAATCTGCAACGCTGCGACGTAGGAAGTCTTGCGCCGCGGCACGGATCGCATGTTGGAGAGTCCCACCAGCGAGAAGCCGGGGCTCGTGGAGGGAATGGTGGAATGATTCATCACTGTAAGCAATATTTTATAATTGGATATATGATATATATATACAGATATGTAAAGATGTCGAAAGATATATGAAGATACAGCGCGAGTGTTATGTAAGAATGTTGGTTGCCGATGGCCAGGGTCCCTCAATCTCTTATCGGAAAGGCCCCATGTATGTCAGTATATATGTACAATCATTCGGTCGAGGGTCCCTTAATTTCTTAGGAATTTCTTAATGTACTATTTCACAAGCAGTCAGATTTGAAGATGTAAGAGCGGGGTTGCCTCTGCGCTGCTTTCTTAGTGATGTATTGAGTTGAATCCTTACCCGGTGACGTCTCCTCTGCACAAGGCTCTTTTAAAAACCCTTACATGGTTAAGAAATTGAGGGGCTGGATTTCTTAGTTAAGTTATGTATTGAGTTGAGCCCTTACCCGGTGACTTCTATGGCGGCAACAAGGCAGCAAGGCAAGGCAAGGCAAGGCAAAGCAAAAAAAGGCAACGCAAGCAGAGGCCACAGGTGACCCACAATCTGGCTGGTGTCTGGCTGCTAGAGTTGCCTCTAGCATTGGTGACTGTGTTGTGGTTCGAACCTGGGCTGGTCCAGGCTGCGGCTTGTCATTCCCAACCTTGCCGTGGTTGTGCAATGTTCATTTTGGCGGGTATTTGGTTTCAAGGGAGGCTGGCTCCACTTCCCGCTCCAAGTAGAATCTTTTTACACCGGTTCATGGTTAAGAAAATTGAGCAGGGGTGCAAAGGGGCTCCTTCACATACATGTAAATTTCATAGCCTTTAAAATTCCATGGTGCCTCAATCCCTTAACTTCCACTTGCATATATATTCCACAAAACATATATGCGGCAAAAAAATCCAGCCCCTCATTTTCTTATACAAGGAATTCTTATACAGTGCTTGGACTGTATATCAAGATATGTAACTATATCTATATATATATAAACATGCATATATATAAATATAAATAAAGATATATACATATGTATACAGATATGTATATATATATAATACTATATAAATGTCTATACACGGAGCGGATGGATATAGTACATTTTTCTTTTGTATATATATATGTATAGATACACGCACCCACACATATGTGCCTACATATACGTATGTGTACACATATGCAGTAGATGAGTGTATACATATACAGATTACATATACAGATGTATTTAATACGTCTATACATATACATACATGTAATATAATATTATCTCACACAACCCATCCTGGAAGTCCCTATGAACCAAGCGCACAAGTGAAGCATCACAGTGCCCAATGCACTGAGGGGACTCTATGGATTGGAGGACTGCTGATGCCGGCGATGGGGGATGTGGATTGAAGGTGGGGTTAGCCTCCACAAGGTTGGCTGGTTTACAATTGATGTAACTAGGGTTTATGCGGATATAAAGAAACTGACCTATAAATTTCATTGCATTGATTTATAAGCTGGTTTATGTGCACATATATACTCAGACAGTTTATAAATCAACTTAAATAAGTATACTTATTTTTTTCTGGGGGTATTCTTTCCAATATAAAAACGTCTGTAACGTCCTTCGCAAAGACCCCCTTAAACTAGCTGACGGTATCTAAGACTGGTGTTCATGATTGGGTGCCCCCAAATGATTTGGCTGAAACAACATCAGCAACCTCAAATGATCAAATCCTGTAAATGACGTTTGGTTTGAGAGGGAACGCACAAAAAACATATTGTTTGACAAATCAGGTTTGGTCTCTGAATCAAAGTTTGCCATACTCCTCCAGCAGTGATTCAAAAGCATCTCTGGGCCCCTCCGAAGGATGCCCAAATGGAAGATGCTGCCGACGTTCCGTGCAGGCCACCAGCTGTGCAGGCCCGGGGTTGGGATTGGCAGCCAGAATTTAGGATCGGACTCCAAAAATCTGGATGTTCTGCGCGAGTTTTTAAAAAAAGATGCTGTACCAGCAACAAGAATCATTGACCCATGATATTTAGAGAGTTGGAACCATGATGGTTATTTTTTCGCAGTTTTTTTTCCGTCTAAGTTTAGTTGGTTTCGTTGACAAGGAGTGTGAGCATTCGTCGATAACGAGTGTGAGCAATAGCCACACGTTCCATGTGTTTGGTGCAATTACCTTCATAACTCAATTCTTTTTGCAGGTTCATTTGCAGGTGAAACATCGACCCTTAGATGGTATGCATGGGAATCAAGCGTGTTTGTTGGGTGTGTCTCTAAATTCAAGGATCCAGATGTTTATTCATTGAGAAACTTGGATAGTTCAGGGGATTCAGCCGATGTCACCATGGGCTTCCCGACTTAGTGGGATGATCCTCAAACCATTCGTCAGGGTGAAGGCACCGAAAACACGGCAGAGAAGGATGAGAAGGTAGACGTGGAGGATGCTTTGATCCAAGAGGAACAAGTTGTTGAGAAGGTAGAAGAGAAAACGATGGGTGAGGAGAAAATTGAGGAGAAAGCGGTTGAAGAAGAGAAAGTGGTTGAAGAAAAGGTGGTTGAGGAAGAAAGGACGGTTGAAGAGGTGGCTGAAGAGGAGAATGTAGAAGTACAAGAGAAGCTGGTAGTTGAAGAGGAGCAGGTGGAGGAGACAACAGTGACTGTCAAAGACACACTGATGGAAGATACCCATGTGACCGAAAAGCAGAAACTCATCGAGGAGAGCGTGGAGGAGGAGAAACTGACGGATCCAAAGCAGATCCCGCAGCTCCCTGGATTTGCTTCGTTTTGCTGTTTGATTTCCAACCTTTTTGGTCCATAAATGGACGCCCTTTTAAATGGCGAATCTGGGACGAACCGCATATTTTTGGGCCCGGAGCCAAGCCAAGGCCGGCAGTTGAACCGGAGAAAGTCATGGAGACCTTGGAGACAGTGGAGCTGCCCGAGAAAGTGACCCAGGAAGCCCCTCGGTGCACAGCGTTGCGTTGCGCATGGTCGGGGGGGATCCTGCGGCAACTGCAACGGGGGTAGTTTCCCCAAAACACATCCGTTTGTCAACCATGGAGTAATAACAGCCCAGTATCCCACAGTTTCTTCATAATTGGCTCTCAAGATAATCATAAATTGCTCTGCTATTGTATACGTGGTCCCCATATGAAAATGAATGAAAAGTAACTGGCTGATGATTAGTCCTGGAGTACTAACTATTGTTACTATCCAGGCACGTGTCCCCAAGCGTAAATACAAAAAGATCACCAAAAAATGAATCCTTAGGGGACTGAACCTTGATTTTCCCATGGTTACGGCTTTTTCATTCCCCTAATGCTCCATAGATCATACTATCCAGGGACCAGGGATTTGACCAACCACGATCTGCTTGGGTTATTGACCCATCCCTATTCATCCCAAACAGTAGAGTAGAGAGTGTGTAATAAAACATATATTCAAACAACTATCCCGGCTCTCCCCATGTTTTTTACATTTTTTTACCATCCAATATCAAATCACGTCACGTACTGTAATGGTGGATAGTTGGGTTTATAGGTCAGAAGGATCCACCCCTGAAACTGGATGCTTCTAGATCCCCAAAATGACCAACCGTCATCATTCTTCGCTTCGGGAATAGGCTAACCGTTAGCAACCCATGAAAAATCGAATGCTTCGAGATCTCATTTGCCCCTTTTTTTTGATCACCAAACATGGGGGTAAATCCACCAGTGGACAAAGCACTGACAAAGCTAGCAAGCGGCAGCTGAGCTGAGGAAAAACTCGAGGTTCCGGCGGCAGAGGTTTGGGGATGGGGTTGTGTTGCTGGCCTTCAGCGAGTTTTTATTATATCTCATGGATATCAAGCATGACTTGTGGTTAAGAAACCCTGTGACTTCTTCAGAAACTGGTGCGTGTGCTAAATTTCAAACGCAGGGAATGGCTTCGGGAATGATCCACAGTGACTAGTTTCACTAGTTTCATTTCATCCCATTCCTCCATCACCATCCTGTTGATCCTCTTGGTTGATGTTGGGTATTCCGGAGCCCTCAAGGGTTCCTCATTGGTGTGACTGGATGGGGGGATGGAAGTTGACAGGATCGACATGGACAGATTTTGGGGGTCAAACTTTCCATAGTTATCTGGTTTCATATTACCAGTACTTTCCTGCAGGACACGGCAGTTTCAGGGTTTCTTGGAAGGTGTCCACTTGGATACGGCATGTTTCTATATATTACACACATATTAACATATGTTTGCAGACAGGACCAACATATCTTCCTGGGACATTTCCATAACTCTATTTAGCGTAGTTACTGCAAGTCCTTTGTAGTCCCTTTGTCACGTATGTTTCTGAAGTGAGGGTAAGTCTGATGTTCTCTTCCATACCGTTTGAATGAAACAATTGTGATGAGCATTTCCTGCAATCAAACCCAATTTTGGGATTTCAGATTTCCTGATGGGTAAGCAATGGAGTCTTCGTAGACTCAGCAGCTGCAATGGCAGCCAAACTAATCAGTTTGTAAGTGGCTGGTATTTCGCACGCAGTGTGCTGCCAATCAACCTCTTTCAAGGGTGAAATGCTCAACTTACAAACCATATACAGTTCTAAAGATCGTCCAGACAAGTCCTTGATTATTGGTTTATATGGGCACCAATGGGGATTATCGGTCAATTCTGATCCACTGCAGATTGCCACTACACTATCATCATTTTCCAAGGCCAAATGAGTTTGTGAGGGTAACATAGGGTAACTATTTTCAATCCATATGAAAAACCTGCCATTACGAGCATGAGTTTGCATTTTTCCAAGCCTCTTGGTACAATCACTGCTGATCAAAATGGTCGGTATACCCTCCAGCATGGCATCCCGCGCTAAAATTGCCCGGCTTGCGTGTGAAGGCAAAAGAAACACCAAAGAATGAGGGAGAGGAGGTAGCTAAACCAGCCCTGTACACTTGGGTCCAGGAACCACAGGATGGAGCTGGTTTGTTCGAGAAGACTTGGGGTACCCCAAAGCACTTGTTTCCACATTAGACCTGACCGATTCTGGATGATTTTCGGGTCCACATTTTAGAAATCTTCACATGAAGGTCCATTTTGATACCGTGAAACTTGGGTGAAACAGGTGAGCAATGCGCAGTAAATCGCTGTTGGTTGATACGATATGATATGGATATGGAATGATATAGAGTATATGGATATATGAATATATATATATATATAATGTATAGATATGAATCATGTGTTGCCTTCAAAACTCCGTAAATTTGGAGGTAGAGAGAGACTCATCATTTTTTGAATTTCCCTGATCAAAGCGGAAGAGGCATTGGCCGGTGAGCTACACATGTTCTTTTTGTCTTCTTTGTCTATGTTTCTGGGGGTATATTTCAGCTATAACAGCATGATTGTTGGGGTAAATGTAGACATATCCCCTACATGGATGATGTGTAGCTCGTCATGCGTTTGTAATTCCTGCGTAGATCCAATTTCCGTGACGATGCACCGATGTGTTTGGATAGGCCGTCATAAAACCCCAGCATCACTGCAATAAAGTAGATGTTTCGTACATGATAGTACATTTCCTGTGACCATACTCAATACTCCCCTGATGCCTGTTGATTTTCCGACTTGCTCCAGGCAGGATTTACTGTCCATATCATAAGCATAACGCTCCAGTTTCATGTTCAAATGACGAGGATTCTGATACTCAGCAGTTTTGTGTCATTGTGATCGTTGACCCTATTACCTCAAAACAAGCTCATGGTCACTTTTGTAATCACTTCGGAGACCAACCCAAGATCAAATTCTGGGGAACTTTTTGTGGAGCGCCGACTCATGGATGGCCAGTGCTACGGTGAACAGTAAAACAATGATAGAGTTGATAATGATGATCATGATGGTAGTAACATGGCAAAGCCAATCATAGTGAGACTATACAAACCCCGAGTATTACCAATGATGTTTGGGATTGCAACCATTCCTCAAATGGTAGGTTCAGTATTGGGTTTACCTCCTTACATCTGATTTTTTCCTTCGAATCATCCCATCTTAAGAAACCTCCCATCAAATCCCATCTTCAGATGCCAATTCAAATTTCCCTCCAGCATAGACCCTGAGAATCACCAAGTTTTAGTGGTTTCACTAATCTTCCAACCCTTGCCATGGTCGAACTGTTGGAGGGTGCCAGATGCTCCTGTCACCAGGTCAAAGAGCTGCCAAAGAGCCTCGTGCGGGGACCATGTTGGCTGGTGGCTTGTTTGGTCAACTGATGAACGCACCCAACGCATATCATATTTAAACCAAGGTTGGTTTGGAGTGTGTTGGAAAGTTCAACTCATATGCCACAAACAATATGTTATTCGGGGGTTCGAGAGTTGGCCCTGAATCCAAGCATATTTGACCTGCACTTCCATTCCGAAGAATGCATGATGGTCTTCATGTTTGGAAATGGATCCTTGGGAATGGACATTTGACATCCTTTTTGAGGTGGCAAAGCCAATAGAAAGCCAATAGCAAGCCATATTAAATGCCGAGGCGGAGCCAGAGGCCGCTCCCTTCAAGGCCCTGAAGGTGCGGGTGGCTGAACATATATAGAACAAACTAGGATGAACTCACCAGTGAAGTGAATATGTTGGTTTTGTTGTTCTGAATTTGGATAACATATTGCACATACTTGCATATATATATACATACACACATATATATATACATATACATATATATATACACATACAGACATATATATATATATATTGTAAATATAAATATGTTTATCGCATGTATTCAGATCTGTATCTCTCTCGCTCTCTATATGACTATTGTCTGTATACACATACATACATGGTCTGTGCAGAACAAATTTGGCGAATCAAGATGAATTCCTTTGGGACACTCAGAGCTTTTTATGACATTCAAGCAGTGTTTGTTACATTCAAGCAGGGTATGTTGGTTTGTTACATGTTCCTTAAATATCTTATGCCACGACATTCAAGCAGTGTTTGTTGATATGGCGATAGGGCCACGAGGATCGAGCTCCGCTGCCCAGGCGCTGGACTTTGCCAGCCCTCAGCGTGGCAGAGCTGACGTACCTCAGCGTGAGACCGTGGGGCTTGTTGATGGGGTCAGAACCAAGAAGATTCTTGGGGTTTTCCAATAGAACTTCAACTTTTGGTGATTTAATGCCCCCATCATCTACTTAAGAACAGCACACATACACGAAGACATTTTGTCTTTTCCTCGTTTTTATATCCGGATTTGATCTTCCCCACTTTTTCCGGTGGATTTTTTTCCCAGGTTCGCAGGAAGGTCTTGGAGCCAGGCAAGGCTGCGGCTTTTCGCAACTGAAGATGGAAGATGGGGGTCAGTTCACCATCAAAGGCCATGGGTTATAGGGGGTTTGTATGGAAGTTTAAGAATCCAACATCCATTTGAAATGTGGGGATCTCAATCTGATAGAATTGATGTACTTGATATCATTCATGTTTGGTAATGTTGATGACTTGCTCAGGCTATTGAACTATCCTTTATAATATCAGGGGACTGTCATGCTTTCCATGAACTGGGAATCCCAATGAACACCAACCATCCTTTGTTTCTTTTTTCCAAATACGTGGTTGAACGTCATTTATTGACTACAGTACCATTCTAGATGTTGGAACCATCATTTCTTGGTTATTGCGTTTAATCAATTGACATAGCAATTGACAATCATTTGTTATGTTGGATTTAACAATCATAAATCAATGACATGTTTTTTTTTTTAAATACAGGAACAATAGTTAACGAATATGAACGATTGATATTAAACCACCAATTTCCAAGATGTTTTGATTCCAATGGTTACGCATCATATTAGGTGATTTAACCATTATGAACCACCGCCCGGGGCTAAATCCCAAATCTTTTCCTCGCCTCTCCTCTTCAGGCCTTTCGGGAGAGCCTCTCTCCGATCATGGCCTTCCTGTGGAGGATACAGCCTGGGTGCCAAGTGAGGGTCAATCTTTTTGAATGGTTAGTTTATTGGCTATATATGGCTATATTGTGTGCATTTTTTCCTTTTTTGATGGGATAGTTGAACATATTTTGATATCCAGCAATATCTAAGGGTAGCGGTTTGACGCCTGTTGCTTTCAAGATCCGACAAAATAGCACATATGTTTTCATGTTGGTTTCTCTGAGCATACTAGTAGGGTCCCCCAAATTTGACGGTGGATCGGCCTCCCATGGAGATCCTTTGCACCCCCCTAATTCGAAAAGCACGGTACTGAACAGGTTGCACCGATAGATTTTCGTGTCCTGGTGACCTTTCAAAGGAAAAACACAGACACTGCGATTGTCGGTATTTTGTGTGGCACCTCTTTGCACATGTGGCCCGCACAAGCAGTTGATATGGATCACCAATCTGGGTATCGGGTACCGCAATCCTTGTTTTAGTTCATTATATGATATTATATGTGTTTAAGGTCCAAAAGTGATCAGCCAATTTGTCGGTTTGGGAACGTTGACCGTGGACACAGATGGATTCTGAGGTAACAGGCGAGGCCCTCTTGAACGCTGCCAGCAAGAGACTCGAAGAGTTGCAGGACTGAATAAATATGGCTGTAAACCAAGCATTTGTCGAAATTGCACACTGATGATGTATAGAATAATATATATATATAATATAGATAATATCATATAATGATATATGATATATGTATATAAATAAATAAATACACAAATACGTATATATATATATATACATAATAACATGTATAGATTCACAGGTACCGCTGATTGGTAGCTTCAACCCATCTCCCCGCTGATCTAGTCAGTGGGGACGATCATCCCTGAAAATCCACCATAGCCCATGGTGCAACGGGCTGCGAAAGGAAAGAGAGAAGGCTTTAGATCATTTGCTGACGGCAATGGATGAGTAGCCCTGGCGTGGTGGAGATATGCTTGGAGATCTTGGGGATTGCTGAAGAGCATCACAACTATGGGAGATAGATGGTATTTATATATATATATATGTATATATATATATGTATATATATATATGTATATATGTATATATATATATATGTATATATATATATACATAGATAGATAGATGGATGGATGGATGGATGGATGGATGGATGGATGGATAGATAGATAGATAGATAGATGGTATATAACCAAGAGAGCTGGTTGGTGGTTTCAGATATTTGGACCAGCCGCTCCCGGGTGTCATGGCCATGGCCTGGGGGATTTTATCGCCAGAATCCAGCAGAAGAGCGCACCAGTCATGGAGGGCTTGGCGACATTTGAGGAGGCGCTTGGCACGTAGGACGGGTAGGACGGGTAGCGGCGAAGATCATAGAGTCATAGAACATCATATTTTGAAGAAACATCTAAAAAAAACAAAGTTCCAAGTCGTCAATTCTGTATTTCTATCTGGTTCCATGTTCATCTTTGCTCATCTTTGCGCTTTGGAGACCGTGTGAAACACAGCTTTTGATTCGACGCAGGCACTGCAAAACGCCAGGGAAAAGGGCCAGGGCCCCCAGGGCCCCCAGGGCTCTCGATGATTTCAACGGGCGATCCCATTTTTTCCTCTGGCATCCCGGGATCACCTGAGGCGTCGCGAAGGATTTGAAGCTTGGGGAAGGGGTTGGTGGCTCAGTTGACGCTGAATCAACCAAGACAAAATGCCACATTTTGAGATGCAAACTGCATACGACATGCCCTCCTGCCTTGTTTCGAGTTAGATCTTTCATTCAAAAAGTACAATGTGGTAAACCCAATAGTAACCCACCCCCAATAGAGGTTTATTGGGTGTGTCACAGGATGTCAAGTGATGTCATTGGAAACACAATCCCAAACAGGGGTATACCGAAAAATGTCGAGCTCTATTGACTCTATGGGACATGGTTTATTTAATTGGGCTTTACCACATGATCAACCATTAACCAGTGTTGATTATTCATGGTTTTTTCAGTGGTTTTCATAGTGGCTATGAAGGGTTTTCTATCATGGTCATGGTCAGTTCCCACAGGTCTTCCTGCCCTGCTGGGGAGCCCTGTGGGATGAGAATCCAGTGGCAGCTGTGCCAAGTGGGACACCCTCTGGTTATTTGGATTTATTTGGGGGTTTCCATAAATGGTGGTACCCCAAAAACGCTGGATGGTTTATTATGTTTATTTCATGGAACATCCCATTAAAATTTGGATGATTTGGGGGTAGCCCTATATTAGGAAACCTCTATATGTAAGTTATAGAGCCAAAGAACTTGGGAGTTGCCACACTTAGAACATCTTGGAACATTCCATGAATTTCTGGGTGATTGGAGGCTACGAAAATTTCAGGACCCCCCCCCATTTGTTACACAGCGATGGTACTCCTCGCGGAGGTGAGGCGAATCCCTGTCTTTATCCCCACTTGGAAAACAGCATCATTTCCAGTGACAGCTCATATATATATATTATATACCGTATATGTACGTATATGTATGTATATATATATAAACAATATATATATATATAATATGTGTATATATATATAAATTATATATATATATATATACGCGCTCTGCTTTTGGACCCCCCAAAAAACATTTCCCAGTTTTGATGCAGAAAAAAGTCCCTCCTGGAATGGGATGAGGCTAAAATAAGCGTTTTGCCGTTTCGATTTTTTGAGTGGCAACATGGATGGTAAAAATCCGTGGTTCCATTTTCCATATATATCCATTTTCCATATATAAATCATTGTTATATCTTGATTATATATATATATACATATATACATACATATATATATATATATCTTGATTATATATCTTCCATATATACACATGTATTTATCCGCTACTGAGGCCTGTAATATCTCAATTTCTCCCTGCATCTCCAATGTATCACTCGGTTGACCGTTTGATGTACCCAGTGGTTGATACCCATTGAGATTTGGCCATGGAATTTCCCATCAGGCACGTGGACCTGGGCCCCTTGTCAGTACTATTTAAAAACTCGATATGGCAGTGTGTCAAAACCTTGTACCCCTGGTGAACATCAAAATAGCTGGTAAATGGATGTTCATTCCCCTAAAAATGGTATTAATAGGTATTGATCCATACCCGATAATATCTTCTCATTGTCACTATATAAAATTGACATCTTGAAGATTATAATTGGTATATCCAATATTATTGCTATTTGTCCGTCATAATCAAGACATATCATTCTCTCATACACAATATATTGACCATTAGCGTGGCAATTATATTGATATTGGCCAACATATCCATTGTGTTGGACTATCATGAAAATTGTACATCCAATACGCACGCTGTTGCCCCCCCCAGACACAGTTGATTTATAAACACCATTAACTATACAGTTCGAACATATCTATATTCCACAAACATCCATAAACCATAGTTACCCTCCTGTAAAATCTGTAAACTAAGATAGATGTGGAAAACCTCGCATTTTTGGATCATTTTCCGGTTTCCGTTAATGGGGTTTCCGTTAATGGGTTTTCCGTACATCTTGGCCATGTTTACCCTAGGGTCACGGTGCATCAGCAGGCTCGAAGGATGAGGATCAAGCCTGGGCGAGATGCTCAGCCTCGGGGTATCAATGGGGGTTTCCTAAAATGGGTGTACCTAAAAATGGATGGTTTATTTCATGGACCATCCATCCATAAATGGATGCTTTGGGGGTAGCCCTATTTCAGGAAATCACCATATGTATCCATATGTGTATCATTGTTGATAAATATGGTGATATATTAATATTGATACAGCTGAGGACACCTATTAGAATGGATTTTTAGGGAGCCCTATGACTATGGAAACCACCAAATGACAATCAACGATGGGGAGATGATGGGGATAGAATCTACAACCCTTCGCTGTTGAGAATATACTTGAAAGCCATTCCCAAAGAATAATGTTTTGGGTTGGGGTTCTCAAGGTTGTAAAAATTATTATGTTATGTATACTGTATATATATATATATATATTGAAATAATATGTATATATATATATATACATTTTTCATTTTCAATCCATCCCTATATTTTTAAAAAACAAATGAATTTTCATCATTTTTTTGCTATATTTCTGTTTTTTTGCAAATAAAAAATGTAATTAGAAAAAAAATGCTCATTTTCCTCCTGAAAAGGAATGACAGTCATGAATTAGTCATGAACATCATGAAAGTAACAAAAGTACTGAAAGTACGATGAAGAAAAAATCCCCAAAGAAGCATTCAGAAAAGTGGAACATGCACAGGTTTTCTCCAACCAATTAAATGGGATTGTTCTAAAGAGATGATTTCACCATTTGGCTGAGGGCAATTTTATCCCCAATCCTATGGCAATTTTAATGTGAACAGACGTTAGCCATTTTTTTAGCCATGGGATTGTTGGATCTTTTTGGGATTTGGATTTGTTATATTTTTCCCATAATTTTCGGAGAAAGCTTTGGACCTTTGTTTCTAAGGCAACATCTGGATTTCTATACATTTTTTTTGGGGGGTGATGTTTGGCAAGTCCATGTGCACCTACAGATTTCCCTGGAAACCCGACCTCTTGGTGAATTTCTGAGAGTCCGCAGGACGAGATCGTGTTTCTCTAGCTGCTTATGTGGTTTCCGATGTTTTTTTTTGGGGGCCCGAAACTTCCAAGTCAGACTATTTCAGTATTGAAACCCATGGTGACTTGGGGACCCACTTTAGGACACCTCCATGTATTCATCATCGTGATCCGTTTTTGGCGAACTCAGTGTACCAAGGCACCTGATGCTGACGCTAAAGTGACAGAGGACGAGGAGATCTCACAGGTCGTGAAAATCAGAGATGATTTGGGGCACCCATTGGAGGAAATGGAGGTTTCCTAAAAAGGGAGTAGCCCAAGTCACCATAGGTTTCAATACTAATTCATGGTCCAATTTGGATGATTTGGAAGTAGGGAATCACCAAATGAAGATCCAATGAATATCCAAAACACCACCGAATTGGGGAATACCACTCTATCAAAAAAAATCTTCATCAATCAATCCATGGCAAGGGGGATTTATTCCCTACGCATTGTTTCAGGATTCCCATGGGATGGATGACCGACCACACCATTAAATCCATGTAACTTGACCGTGGCACATATCATGTCATTTGTTATCTAGTTACTAGTTGTATATATATATAATATATATATTTACATCTACACAGTGTATAAATATATATATATATAATGGTTGGTGGTTTCAAACAATTTTTATTTTTCCATGATATATGGGACTGTCATCATCCCAAGTGACGAACTCATATTTTTCAGAGGGGCAGGTATACCACCAACCAGATATCATCAACCAGCCGCCAAATCATCATCTTTTTTTCGGTGGTAGGTAGAAACCATCCCCAGGAAACTGGGTGGTAAAAATGGCATTGTTTTACCCACATGAGTTAAATCCCATGAAATCCCATGAAATCACCATTAAATCACCATTCAATCCCCATTAAATCACCATAAAACCCCAATTTTCAATAGTTAAATTAGTTAAATCCCATTGAAATCCAACGTCTTGACCATGGCACATTTGATGACGTTGGCGCATGCCAATTTTTCACACCCCCTGTCCAACTCCCGGCAGGTGAGCGATGCAGCTGAGGCCTTGGAAGACCGAAGATCCTTGTCTGGAGCTCAACATTGCCTTTGGAAGCCGCATTGTATTGGTAAGATTCTTCATATACACACATATATATATACATGTATACACACATATATATATACATGTATATATATATATGTATATATATATACACTGACACATGTCTATACATTGAAATGAAATGAAATGATACTCATATTCATAATGCAATACGCACACAGAGAATGAATCTTACAGATATATTTATGTAGATATATAATATACATTACACTCACACCATCACACACTCATAGGTATAATTCAATATACATCTTTATTTCATTTCGTGGTAAGTTCCATATGCTGGAAACGAAGGTATTTTGAACAACTTTCGTTTCATCAAAAAGCTTGCCACTGGAAAGCCAACCTGAAAAGCCGAGAAACAACATGTTCAATAGGTAAATCCCTTGAAATGGAGTTGAAAACTGAATGCTTGAGACAAAAGCAAATCTGGAGTTTTTCTGTGGTCTTAGATTTGGATGTGTCTGAAAATCGGCTAACTATCAAGGGCTCCACTTGTCAGCTATATACATATATATATATATACCATCTGGTTATTTACATAGCCATGGAAAATCACCATTTTCAAGAACGGTAAACCATCTATTTCTATGGGTCATCTATACCATGGCTATGTTGGTCATAACCAGAGGGTATATATTTTTAAAGATTGCCACTTATGTGGTATCCCCAAAACTGGTACTTACCGCATTTTCAGACCCAGAAATCCACCACTAAAACCGCTGCGATGGAACACACCGCAGGTTGGACGTCATTGACCAAGCGGCGAAGGCGACGAAGGGCTTCAAGTTACCGATGAATTTACCATGTGACTGGGGGAATAAACATACATTCACCACCTTTTTTTGTAGAAAAATTGAGTCGAAGTCATTTTTTGCAGTTTTAGAGCAGAATCCGAATCCAAGTAACCCACTCATCCATCAGTGCACTTGCCTGCCCACTATCACACAGGCAGAACTTCAGAAAGCCCCGAGTCCTATGACGGAATCTCCCTTGTGGGAGGAGTTAAACAAGGACTTGCCCCCCGGTTGCAGGGATGTGATGGCATGCCTAGGGGTACTTGCTCCGCAGCTGCTGCAACCTAACCCACTTGCCCTGACATGCCCCGACATGCCCTGACTATTCCTTTTGGATCCTTTTGGTGTAGAAGTGCTGAACAACCCCAAATACGCAAATCTGAGTATGTAATATACATGGATGTGCTGGTTGGACAGAGTTGGATAGAGGATCTCCTCAACGATTCCAGCGAATTGAACTTCTCCATACTCTCCCCGTTCCCTGAGGCCAAAGTGGC